>Ga0302220_10000203_pt1 | contig 53387 bp, 51 predicted proteins | sample II_Palsa_E1_3_FD_194572 | JGI IMG/M metagenome (GOLD analysis project Ga0302220, IMG submission 194572) | Peat permafrost microbial communities from Stordalen Mire near Abisko, Sweden - II_Palsa_E1_3 | ecosystem: Environmental > Terrestrial > Soil > Palsa > Peat permafrost | place: Sweden...
CGGCTCGTTCGATCCTCGGTCGAACGGTATTCGCCAGCTGGCGCTATAGCCTGTGAGTGAAGCGCATCACCAGGAGACGTTCGAGCTGGCCGCGCTGCGTCAGCGATTCGTCTCGATGTTTAGCGTCGCGCGTCGGGCCGCTGCCGAGCGACAGTTCGATCGGGTCGGGCCGGCGTTGGCCGAGCGGCTTGCCGCGGTATACGGCGGCACCGCCGGATTCGGCGAATGGATGGCTACGGTGTATGAGGACCTTGGTCGGCTCGCGGCAACCCGATCCGCTGCGCTGGTTGCGCTGGACCAGCAACGTGCGCTGCAGCCGGACTGGTTTTTGCGGCAGCACATGGTGGGTTATTCGGCCTACGTCGATCGATTCGGCGGCACGCTTGCCGGTGTGGGTGAACGTATCGACCACCTGCGAGCGCTCGGTGTGGACTACCTGCATCTTCTGCCCTTTCTGCAGGCGCGCCAGGGCGAGAGTGATGGTGGGTTTGCGGTATCCAGCTTCGAGCACGTGGAGCCGGCATTGGGAACGATGGACGACTTGGAGACGCTGGCATCGCAGCTCCAGGAAGCTGGCATAAGCCTGTGTGCCGATCTGGTCCTCAATCATGTGGCCGATGATCATCCCTGGGCGCAAGCGGCGGCTGCCGGTGATCCGGCGATGCGCCAATTTTTCCACGTGTTTCCCGATCGCATCCTGCCCGATGCCTACGAGGCTACGGTGGGGGAAGTGTTTCCCCAGGCGGCGCCAGGCAACTTTAGCCAGGTACCGGCCATGGGCGGCTGGGTCTGGACGACGTTCTATCCGTTCCAGTGGGATCTCAACTACGCCCACCCACCCGTTTTCGCGGCGATAGCGCACGCGCTGCTGCAACTGGCCAATCGCGGTGTAAAAGTTTTTCGGCTCGATTCCGCACCGTTCCTTTGGAAACGTCTCGGTACCCTCTGCATCAACCAGCCTGAAGTGCATCAAATACTCGCCGCGCTGCGTGCTTGCGTGGAATTGGTCGCTCCGGGTGTGTTGCTGAAGGCCGAAGCCATTGTGCCCACAGAGCAGGTAAGCGCCTATTTCGGTCGCGATGAACTGCGCGGGCGCGAGTGCCAGCTGGCGTATCACAGTGGTTTGATGGCTTCTGCGTGGGCGGCACTTGCCGAAGGTCACGCCGGGCTGCCGAAGCAGCTGCTTGCCGACACTCCGCCACCACCGGAGGCGTGCGGATGGGTGACTTATGTGCGCTGCCACGACGATATTGTGTGGGGTGTGTTGAGGCCACTGGCGGAGGCTGCTGGTGAAGATTTTTCGCGGCGCATCGGTGCGGCAGCGGCCTATCTGGAAGGTCGCACACCCGGCAGTTTCGCGCGCGGTGCAGCTTTTCAGACGCTGGATGGAGAGGGGGTGCACGGTAGCAACGGCATGGCTGCTGCTCTGGTCGGGCTGCCAGAGCATATGCTGGACGACATCCAGCCCGCAGCGTTGCGCCGTTACGTTTTGCTTTACGCGCTGGCCTTCTGGGTCGGTGCTGTACCACTCATCTATATGGGCGACGAGTTGGGTCAGTACAGCAATACGGATCCGGCTGACGCTGGGCGCGTAGCGCTGGATGGTCGCTGGTTGCAGCGCCCAGCGCTCTCTACCGAGGCACTGGCTGCGCTGTCGAGTGGGCGAGGTGTGCCAGCTGCCACTTTTGCCGCGCTAACGGCGTTGGTCGCTGCACGTCGCCACCAGCATTGGCCGAGTGCCAGCAAAGTGTCGGTCGTTGCGCACCCGAACCCCGGTCTGCTGATAGTGCAACGTGGGGACGAGACGCTGGGCATATTCAATTTTTCTGCCAGCCACGCGATGGTCGATCTGGAATCGTTGGGGGTAGGGACTGGATGGTCGGATCTGTTTGCGTCAGGTGCCGATGTGATGACATCGCGTGACCTGCGGAAGCTGCAACCGTGGGCTACGCTGTGGCGGAGCCGCACACATGACTAAGTTGATGCAGAGCATGGCGCACCGGACAGGTCTGCTGCGTCAGTGCACGCTGGCGTTCTGTTCGATGAGGCGGTGGAGTTCGCCAGCCATAGTGGTAGCCGGCGCGGCGTCTTGCCGGCTGAGACGGTGCGCTCCGAGCCTTGGCATGTCTCCGTGGATGACGCTACATCGGGTGATGTTGAGCTGGCCAATACCTTTGGCTCCGGCACGATTGCATCTACACAACGGTCGACGGAGTAGATAGAGAATGTCCACGCCCAAGCCTCGTCTGCGTTTCTGGCAGATTTTGAACATGAATGTCGGCTTCTTCGGCATCCAGTTCAGCTTTGGTCTGCAGCAAAGCAATATGAGCCCAATCTACAAATACCTGGGTGCGCACGACGGCAGCCTTCCATATTTGTGGCTGGCTGGGCCAATCACCGGCCTGTTGGTGCAGCCGCTGATCGGAGCGATGAGCGATCGCACCGACTCACGGCTGGGCCGGCGCACACCGTATTTTCTGATCGGCGCGCTGATCTGCAGTGTATGCCTGCTGGCGATGCCGTTCAGCCCGACGCTGTGGATGGCTGCGAGCTTGCTGTGGATACTGGACGCGGCCAACAACGTGACGATGGAGCCGTATCGCGCGTTTGTCAGTGATCGTCTGGATAGCTCGCAGCACGCGGTGGGTTTTCTCACCCAGAGCGCTTTCACCGGGCTGTCGCAGACGCTGGCCTATCTGACGCCATCGCTGCTGGTGCTGTTCGGGATGAACGTGGCCGCGCGCAACGCGCATGGCATTCCGTATGTGGTGGTAACCGCGTTCGTGATTGGTGCGCTGTTTTCGGTGGTGTCGATTGGCTGGTCGACGCTGACCACTCGCGAGTTGCCATTGTCCGATGAAGAGCGCCAGCGTATGCGCGCGGCGCCACGATCACTGGCAGCCACGCTGGGCGAAATCACCTCCGCCGTAAGACAGATGCCATCAACCATGCGCCAGCTGGCGGTAATGATGCTGTTCCAGTGGTACGCGATGTTCTGCTACTGGGAATACGTGCCGTTGTCACTGGCGCGTACTTTGTTCGGTAGCACCGAGGCGGACTCTGATGGTTTTAGCCACGCAGTACTCATCAATGGCCAGATCGGCGGCTTCTACAATTTCGTGGCGTTCGTGAGTGCTTTTGCGATGATCCCACTGGCACGCCGGATAGGCCCGCAGCGCCTGCATGCCGCTTGCCTTACGTTAGGCGGCGCGGGTCTGCTGGCACTGCCGTTGATTCACAGCCAGCTGCTGCTATTCGTGCCGATGATCGGGCTGGGGCTTTCGTGGGCCAGCACGATGGGCAACCCGTACGCGATGCTGGCTGGCAGCATTCCTCCCGAGCGAGCAGGGGTCTACATGGGTCTGTTCAACATTTTTATCGTGGCGCCGATGCTGCTGCAGATCATCACAATCCCACTGCTTTATCACGGAGTGCTGGCAGACAACCCGGAAAACGTGATTCGCCTGGCCGGTGTTGGCCTGTTGTTGGCTGCCGTGCTGGTGCTGCGTGTGCGAACGGGCAGTTTTCGTTAGCTTGGCGACATGGCCGTATAAACGTCCAATTTTTCTGGCCAATCAGCTGGTGGCCTCAGATGCCGGCGTACCACTCATAGCCCTGGTCTTCCCAGTAGCCGCCGTTGCCGCTGCCAATCTTGGCGAAGGTATCGACCAGCTCGATGCTTCCTATGTACTTGGCCTGCTTGTAGCCGAGCTGCCGACCCACGCGCAGACGCAGTGGCGCGCCGTTGGATACCGGCAGCGGCTTGTCGTTGAGGTCGAAGGCTAGGAGGGTCTGCGGATGCCGCGCTTCCTGGATGTCGACGCTTTCGTAATACGGGGTGTCTTCGTCCATATTGTCCAGGCAGTGGAACACCACGAAGCGCGCCTTCGGATCGACGCCGACGTGATCGAGCAGGGCCGACAATTGCGTGCCCTGCCATTTACCGATGGCGCTCCAGCCTTCGACGCAGTCATGCCGCGTGATCTGGGTACGGTTGTCCAGTTTCTTTAAATCATCAATGGAGAACTCGCCCGGCTTCGTGACCAGGCCGGTGACCTTGAGCTTGTAGTCGCGAAAGTTGTTCGCCATCAATGCCTGATATTCGGGTGTGTCCGGCATGGTGGTGCCGTTGGGGTGAAACGTCGGCGAGATGTCGGCCTCGGTGTACTCCTTGGCCATCGCGCTGGACGGCGACAGCAGCGCTTGCACGCGGCGGTTCAAGCCCTGGGCCTTGCCCAGTACTTTCGGTCCCCAGCTACTCTGCGAGATCTTGTCGCAGCCGGCGACCAGCAGGCCGGCGGTGCCCATGATGGCCATGCGCAGAAACGTTCGGCGATCAGTCATGGGGCGCCTCCTTTATCACGGCAACCGGTTCGGGCCCAGCCACTTTCACTGGGTCCACGTCCACCTTGTAATAGCCGGTGATCATGCCGCGCAGCTGGTTGAATGCACCGCTGATCAGCACCTCGAATACGTGGATCAGCACGAACGCGACGAAAGCCCAGGCGATGATGAAGTGGATGGTGCGAGCTGCCTGCCTACCGCCGACGAACTCCACCATCGGCGACAGCACGGCATCCATCCGTGGCGACATCGCCAGTCCCATCAGCACGATGCCGATGCCGAAGACGAAGATCACGATCAGATATGCCAGTCGCTGCAGGATGTTGTAGCGCAGTGCTTCCTCACCGTGTGGATGCTTGAAGCGCACATGGTCGGCGATCGATTTGCCTATGCCACGCCAATCGGATTTGGTTGGCCAGAGGTCCCGCTGTACGTGTTTCCTGGCCAGCGAATAGCCGATATAGCAAATCCCGTTGAGTACGAAGATCCAGGCAAAGAAGAAATGCCATTGCCGGCCCATCGAGAGCCAGCCCGGGCCGGGCACCGTAAGCCAGGAGGGAAACCCGCGCGCGATTGGCGTGCCATCGGGGCCTTTGGAAACACCGAGTACGCCAGTGGTATTGAATTCGTGCTTGCCGATGCGGGTGATGCCGACCAGATTGCCGCTGGCATCTTCGCGGGCTTCCAGCGACAGCAGTGGTTTGTCCGGATTGTTGTAGTTGCCCCACGCCAGGCTGGGATGCGCGTTGAAAATCTGCAGCCCGCTGAAAAACATCAGCGACAGGCTGATCACGTTGATCCAGTGCATCAACCGGATCGGCAGCGAATGGCGGTAGACCAGACGTTTTGATTTCGCGGGCGCGGGAGGCGCGATTATCTGCGCGTCGGCAACGATCACGTTTTCAGTGGTCATGGCATGTGCTCCCGATCAGCAGGATGAGCGGTTCGGTTCTTCAGCACAGTGTGCGCTTGCCAGGGTCTTGCCATGAAGATTTCTCCGCAATGCGCTCTGAAACGTGCTGTCTGGCTGAATGAGCGGCCGAACGGGTCACTTTGACGACCGAAATCCGACGGCTTCCTTCAACTATTTCGTTTCGAACGAGGCAGAGGTTACTTTGTGCAGTAGATTGAATTTGTCTGCCACTCAGCCTTGGTGAGCATGGTCGTGTTCGTCCGCCGGGGCATGGGCGCATGCCACCCAGGATGATTCGCCGACCAGGTAATGCTCTTTTTTCCAGATCGGCAGACGTTGTTTGACCTGGTCGATGATGTAGCGACAGGCGCGGAACGCCTCATCACGATGCGGTGAAACCACGCCGATCCACACCGCCGTATCACCGACCGCAAGGCTGCCCACGCGATGCGCGCAACGCGCATCGGCGATGCCGAAGCGTTGCACGGCTTCGTCGATGATGCGTTCGCCTTCGCCGATCGCCAGCTCGTTATAGGCCTCGTAATCCAGACCGCTGACTTCGCGGCCTTCGTTGGTTTCGCGCACCCATCCCTCGAACACGCAAAAACCGCCGCAACCGGGTTGCTGCAATTCCTTTCGCAGCGTATTGGTATCGACGGGCTGCGCGGCAATCGTGACGCGGCTCATCCGCCGGCCACCGGTGGAATGAAAACGATCAGATCGCCATCGGCAAACGCCTGCTGCCAGTCACGGAACTGCGCGTTCACGGCGACTTTCAGCTGTGCGATATCGAGCCGGAAGCCGTGCCGCTGGCGCAGTTCGCCATATAACGCGGCGAGCGAATCGGCATCGCTGGTGATGGTTTCGCGGCCTTGCCCGGCCTGCTCACGCAGTTGTGCGTAGTATTCGACGGTAACGGATGTCATGGCAGTGTGGCTCGCAGTGTGGCCAGTTCTTCGGGCGTATTGATGTTGTCCAGCGCATCGGCCGCGTAGGGTTGCAGCAATTGCGTGTCGCCCTGAATCAGCGCTTTGCGTGGGCAGCTCCGACCCTCCTCGACGCGTGCGAGAAGCTTGGCGCGGCTGGCCGGTTCCCATAAAGCGCACAGTGGCTCAGGAAGCCCATCATGACTGCTGACAAAAGCGGTGGCTTCGCGTTTCGGATCGCGCGCTTGCAGCAAATGCTGCAAGGTCGCAGCATCCAGTCGGGGCAGGTCGCAGGCAACGACCAGCCAGGCGACGTCGGGATAAAGCGCCTGCGCGGACAGGATGCCGGCCGCTGGGCCAGCATCTTCATAGGCATCGACGATCTGCGGCAGCTCGCGGCGTAACGGTTCATTGCGCTGATCGTTGCGTACCGAAATGAATACACGGGGGAGCACCGACGCCAGCAGGTGGTAAGTCCACAGCAGTTGCGGTTCGCCGTGGTAGTCGATCAGCGCTTTGTCGCGCTGCATGCGTTGGCTGGCACCACCGCTGAGTACGAGGCCGTAGACGGTTGTTGTTGAATCGGTCGATGCATTCATGACCGGCCAGTCCCTGCATCTACATCGCGTTTGCCGCCCGACTTGTGCAGCAGGCGCACGTCGCGGATCACTATGTCGTGCGACATCGCCTTGCACATGTCGTACACCGTCAGCGCCGCGATGCTGGCGCCGGTCAGCGCCTCCATCTCCACGCCCGTGATGCCGTGGCAGGCGACTTCGCAGACGATTACGATCTCGTTGTCCTCGACGGTGATATCCACATGGCAGCGTTGCAGCATCAGTGGATGGCATAGTGGGATCAATTGTGGCGTGGCCTTGGCGCCCATTACGCCGGCCAGGTTGGCGGTGGTCAGTACCGGACCTTTCGGCGTCATGTGGCCGGCCTCGCGCAGTTGTGCCGCCACGTCAGCAGGTAGCAACACCCGTGCCTGCGCGCGCGCCACGCGCTGCGTTGCGGCTTTGGCGCCGACGTCGACCATGCGCGGCTGGTTGTCCGATCCCACGTGCGAGAGCATTCAGCCTCCGATGAAATACATTTCAATTTTCTTGTGATGGTGAGCTTGCGGCGTGGCGCGTTCTTCGCTGTAGCGATCCGTGCGCTGTAGCCAGGCGTTACGCATCATGTCGAGCAGTTGCTCATCCGAGGCGCCGCTGCGCAGCGGCGTCTTCAGATCCATGCCGCGTTCGGCAAACAGGCAGGTATAGAGCGAGCCATCCGAAGAGATGCGTGCACGGGTGCAGGCGCCGCAAAAAGGTGCCGTGACTGACGAGATGAAACCGATCTCGCCCTGGCCATCGCGGTAGCGATAACGTTGTGCAACTTCGCCTTTGTAGTTCCCTGGCAGCGCTTCCAGTGGCCAGCGCTGCTCGATCTGTTGCAGCAATTCCGCGGACGGCACTACTTCGGCCATCGACCAGTGGTTGAGATTGCCCACATCCATGAATTCGATGAAGCGCACTACGATGCCACTGCCGCGAAAATAGTCGAGCATGTCGAGCAGGGTGTGATCATTGACGCCGCGCTGCACAACCGTATTGACCTTCAAATGAGTCAATCCCGCATCAGCGGCGGCACGGATGCCTTTCAGTACGCGCTGCAGTTCGCCGCGTCCGCCATTCATGATCGAGAACACGGCAGGATCGAGCGAATCCAGACTTATCGTGACGCGATTCAAGCCCGCTGCCATCAGTGAGGGCGCCTGTTGGCCCAGCAGCACGCCGTTGGTGGTCAGGGCGATGTCGGTAATCGACTCGATAGATCGAAGCTCGCTGATCAGTTCGGCCAGGTTGGGCCGCAACAGCGGTTCACCGCCGGTGATGCGTACCTTGCGCACGCCGAGCAGGGAGGCCAGCCTGGTCAGGCGCACGATCTCGTCGAAATCGAGCCGTTCGGCGCTCGGCAGAAAAGCGAAATCCTTGCTGTATTTCGCCTCCGGCATGCAGTACGGGCAGCGGAAGTTGCAGCGATCCATTACCGAAATGCGCAGGTCGTGCAGCTGTCGGCCAAGCATGTCCAATGGTGCAACGAGCTTGGCGCGCAGCGTGTCAGGCAGGGAGTCGGCGTTGTTCATTTCTACCAAGGATAGTAGGTGGCGATGAAACCGGCGGGAAAGTGCTGCTCGTCGGCGGGTAGCTCGATAAAGCCATCAGTTTGCGTGAGCGCTGAAAAGTCGCCCGAAGTCTGCGGTGGCAACGGCATGGCTGCAGGCATGCCCGAGGCATCCGGCTGCAGCTGGATCGGCACGAAATATGTCAGAGCCGCGGCAAAATCCATCGGCGCGGCCAAACGGACACGCTGAGGTGGCGCCATTACATGCCCCATTGCCTCCAGCAGCGCTGGCAGCACATAGCGTGTGCCACATACCAGCGCCGACACCGGATTGCCGGGTAGTGCAAACACCATCTGGCCCTGCGGCCCGATACCAAACCACATCGGTTTGCCTGGACGTTGAGCGATCTTGTGAAAGACGCGCTCGACGCCGAGCTCGCGCAATACATCGGGTACGAAGTCGCGTTGGCCCATCGATACGCCGCCGGACAGAATCAACACATCGCGCGTGCTCAATTGTTGCTCGATCGATGACTTCAGCAGATTGCGATCGTCAACCACATGCTCAAGCCGGACATCGTACAGACCACGGCTGGCGAGCAATGCGGCGAGCGCACGATCGTTCGATCGGCGGATCTGCCAAGTCTCTATCGGAGCGTCCACATCCACCAGCTCGTCGCCGGTGGCAAGAATGGCTACCCGTGGCTGTCGAGATACGGTCACTACTTTACAGCCGTTGGCGGCAATCACGGCGATCTCCGGTGCCCGCAGTGTCGCGCCGGCTTCGATGAGCGTTTCACCGGCACGGCAATCGCTGCCACGGCGGTGAATGAATTGCCCTTGCCGGGGTTGATGATCGATCGAGATCGTGAGCTGCGATCCATCGCGCCGGGTCTGTTCTACCGCAATCACCGTATCGCAGCCCTCGGGCATCACCGCGCCGGTCATGACCTCAATGCATGCATTGTTTTGATTCATCGAGATCGGTGCCATGCCGGCTGCTTGCATGCCTGTCACGGCGAAGCGGCGAGTGCCGTGCGCGAAATCGTCGAAGCGGATAGCCATACCGTCCATCGTTACCCGGTCGAAGGGGGGCTGGTCACGCTCGGCGATGATGGGTTCGCGCAAGATGGCACCGCCAACGCTATCGATCGGCCGTGACTCGGTCGGGAATCTGGCCAAGCGTGAGCGAATCAGCGCTTCCGCCTCGCTGACAGAAATCATGGTGGTCATGGAGTGGTCTGGCATCAGCTCATCGTGAACGGGTTCGTCGCGCAACGGGCGCATGGAAACATTCGACGTGTGAAGCCGCCGAGTTACGTCATGATAAGTCGGAAGACGCCGGGCAATGCCGGTGCAGGCGATGGGGCGGAGTCGTAGAAAAGTGCCGATGTTTCACGCAGCGCGCAAGGTGCATCGAACGGACCGTGTTGAAGCGAAGCTGGTTCAGCTCAGTGCCTACATTCCCCATCCAGCTCCATCGATACCGGCGCCATAGCGAAGCGTTTGGTGGCCATCGCGTTAAAATACAAGTTGGGCGACCCGCAAACAGAGTCAGTTCGACGGAGTGCTTTGAGCTGGTGGATTGGCCGCCGCGGCTTGCTGTGGTGGCGTTGGCAGAATCAGCTCCGGATTGGCCTGCTGTGCTTCGAGTGCCCGAATACGTTCCTTCACCGCATCGAGCTGATTGCTGTTGTTACGCAAATCGTTGGATAGAGCTACGGCCTGCTGCTGGGCCTGTTGCTGCTGTACTGCTACTTGCTGTGCCTGCTGCTGCTGAAGGCTGGCATCCTGCTGCAGGTTCTGCAGTCGCTGTTGATTCATCGCGACCATTCGCTCAGCGTAGATATTGCCGGCTTTGAGGCGCATCGCGTCAATATCCACCTCGGCCAGCTTTTCCGACTGTTGAGAAAAAGCACGATAGATGGATTCGGCATCCGTCTCCGAATCGGTCTGGATGACACGCCAGTACACGTCGCTGTGAAACATTGCGACGTAGTAACTGAGCTTTTCCGGCTGAAAGAACAGTGTCGCGCCGTAGGTGCCGTTGAACGTGGTACGCAGCTGAGTCAGCTGATGGCTATCCATCAACTGGTGAAGGTAAAACACTGTTCCGCCCGAAGCGTTGTTTTGGGCAGGTGGCACCTGGACATTTGGTGCCTTGGAAGGGTGCACCTGGGTGGTGCACGCTGAAGCAGCCGTAAAAGTCAGTGCAATCAATAACCTCAAGAACCGCCGAACGTTCTCGCTGCCGATCATCGGATTCAACCCCTTGCGTTACTGGCCAAGTGACAACCAGCGACGAAACCACGTCTGCGGTTGCCAAAGGGCTCACACGTGCGGCCCAACACTCGCAGTCTAATGGTGCGGCACGGTGGGTCAAGTAGCGCTTGCTGGCATGCAGAGGCTGTAGCGACGATCGACTTGTCTGGTTTTGATGGTTGGTTACTTACGCAGGTTTATGCTTGCAAATGATTTGCATCTTTATTTTCTGAATTCCAAAAGATTCCAAACAAAAGTGAGCTATTTCGCAAAATTGAAATCAGCGCACCTATTTTTTGTGATGTAAATCTCATTTGTTGACATTTAAATTTGCAAGGAGCGAAATATTGCCGAATTTGCGCATTCTGGCTCTGTGTACCCGGATTCAATCCAACCGAAATCAACCTGATTCGTACAAAACCTCGTTATGTCGTTTTTGGAAAACGAAATTGATCGAGATTTAATCGGAGTCGATTCCAGTTACATGAATTGGTCGCCAAATGGAGCAGGGCATCATGATTGCAGAAAACGCTCAAGCGTTGCTTCCACAAGATCTCATATCACTGAGTGGAGTTCTCAAAGTCTGCGATATGGAGACCGTGGTTCTCGGTGCCCACCTCCGACGGGCGACGATTGATTCCGAGGTTGTGGGAGAGTCGATTTTTTGTAATATCGAAACGGATTTTTCTTTCCGAGGTCGTTTCACGATTCCGGCCGACTGGTGCGTGATCGGTTGTTTGCAACACACAACCAAAGCGAGCGGATGCAACGGCACACCGGTAAGCTCAGGTACCGCGTTTACCATTTTGCCTAACGGAATTAGCGAATTCGTTTTTGGAGCCGGTAGCCACGTCGTTCTTATGCTGGTGCCGTTGCGGAAGATCCAGCTTAAATTTGCACGGCTCGTGCATCCTGATGTGGAAATTCCCGCAAGAATGCTCGCTCTTTTTAGTCTGAGCAGTACCCAGCAGGGAACCACACTTTCCGCGCATTATGAAAAGGTGCATCAGCATCTGATTCATGATCAGCGATCTGTGAGATCCGATCCTGTGATCGAGAAAGAGATCGATATGCTGCTGGAAAATCACCTGCTGGCCGGCCTTAGTGCGCAGGCAGACGATCGGCCACAGTGCTCACGAGGGCGTCGCGCTCACTATCAGATCGTGCAGCGCGCCGAGCAATATATGCGTGGAAACATGCGGCGCGTGATCTATCTCGATGAATTGTGCGCCGCTGCAGGAGTAAGCGAGCGCGCCTTGCGCTATGCATTCGACGATCTGTTAGGTCTGTCGCCCAATCGCTACCTGTCCATGCTGCGGCTTTGTACGGCATTCCGGGCGTTGTCTGTTGCCGATGCCAGTCGGCGTTCGGTGAAATCCGTCGCATTGAGCTGCGGACTATGGGACCTTTCCCGCTTCGCCGATCACTACCGACATACGTTCGGCGAGTTGCCACGCGACACGTTGATGCGCGCACCTCCGGGTGAGTTCACGTCATCTCTTGGAGCGCATGAAATGGCCTGTGGCTGAATTTGGAGTCCAGATTTAAAAGTTTGGCCAAATTCTTGTGGCTGGTTTTCATTCGGCTGAAGTGTTCGACGGTGATGTTGTGGTCAGCGAATGCTTTTCTTCTGCCGCCTTGCAGCCCGCATGCCGAATTTGTCTAGTCTCTTGCCGAATCGGCTTATCGACGAGTCGCAATTTGCACTCCGATAGAGCCGAGTGGGTCGTATCAAGTTTCGCCGAATGGGAGTCGCATAGGGTGTTCTTCCATTGGCACAGAGGCTATTCCGCCGTCTTGCATCGATAAGTGATCAGGGGCAGCAAATGAATCGTATATATCGGCTGGTTTGGTGCCATTCGCGCAAGATTCTGGTGGTAGCGTCGGAGCTGGCTTCTTTTTGCCACGGCAGCTCATCAAGTGGCGCAGGCAAGGTCGATCGACGCACGCCTGGATCGACAAGCAGGTTGTTGCTAGTTGCGCTTATCGGCGCAAGTGGCATGTTGTTCGCATCAGGTGTATCGGCTCAATCGGCTGGCGATGCAAAGCTGGATGACTTGCAGCTGTTGATTACGAAATACGATACCAGCCACGCCAGCGCAGCCCCGACTCAGGTGGTGGCCTCCAGCGGGATTGCAGCCAACAACAGCTCTGTCTCGAACGAAGCTCCGATTGCCACTGCACTGCCAACCGCAATGAAGAAACATGCCGCAGTCGTCCAGTCCAGGATTGCGTCAGCGGCCACTCGTGAAGCCCACACTGCCGCGGCTACCCCCGCATTGGCGGATATTCCGTCGACCGTGGCAAGTCGGACGCCAGTCGTCTTCGCCAAAGCATCAGTTGCATCACAACAGCAGCTACAGTCGGCCGTAGCGACCCCATCAGCGAGCCCGAACAGTGCGCAGGGTTCTGTTTTTCAGGCAGCTGACACGACTGATCGAAAGCTTACGCAGGTTGTAGGCGCTCAACTGGCGCAGCAGTCGAGTACTACAAAAACCCAAGATAGTCCGAGTGACGTGCAGGCTATTGACGTTGCCGCACCGGTCCCGGCTATCAAGCGGCCAGAGCAGCCGGTTGCGTTAACGGTTGCTGCGACGGACAAGGTAAGTTTGGTCGAGGCGATACCTCCCGTTTCCTTGAGTCTTGCAGCGACCGCTGCGTCAACGCCTCCGACAACGGCCACCTCGTCGACACCGGTACCGAAAGCGTCCATCGCAGCGAGTGTAGTTGCGGATGCGGCGTTGAAGAGCAGCTTGTCAGGTCCGATGGCTTCGACGAGTGAGGTCGCCGATCGTCGCCTTAAGCATCGCACTGATGCGAATGATACGGGGCAGACCAAATCCACGGATGCTTTTGACGATACCGATACATCAGAAGTTGCTGCTGCGAACGCATCTCCGACCGGCGTGTCTCCCTTGGCATTCTCACCGCTGAGTTCGGTTGCAACGGCCACGTCGCTGTCGTCGTTGGAAGCTCCAGTTTCGCAGGCGGCACCGGTGACTGCGGCCGTGCCAGTGTTTCCAACGCCAAGTAGTTTGCCTACTGGCCTTATCGTTGGTAATGGCGGTCTCGTGGGAGCGGCGAGCCAACTGCTCGGCACCACGACCAATAGTCTTTTCTCCAGCAGCAACGGTTATGTGAGCAACGGTTCCCTGCAAGTCATCAATTCCAATTTCAGCCAGGGCTATTCCGTTGTCAGTGTCCTGGGCATTCCTCTGCTCACGCTTAATCCTGTGGGTACCCTTCTGACATCGACCACTGGCGCGCTGGTAGGCGGCACGGGTGAGAATTCACATCTCACCCTGCTGGGCGGCGTGACTTCCAACAGCTATATCTACAACATCAACAACGGCAGCCCCAGTGGAGTGCTCGGTCTCCTCTTGCCGAATGCGGCGCCGGCATTTGCTTCAACCTGTCTGAATGCGCTGGTGGTTCAGGTGGCCTGCTACGGCATCAATGCGGCTCAGGATTATCAGGTGCTGGTCGGTGACGGTGCTACCGCGAACGGTTCGAAAGAGGTCGTGATCGGCACCAACGCCAGCCACACCTTGCCGCTGGTGAATGCCGATACGGCATTCCCGGGTAATGGCGTCAACGATGCCACGGATCCCACCGGTGTGCCGACAGCCGATTACGAGGCGCGCCTCGGGCACTCGGTCGTGATTGGCGATTCGGCCTCGGGCACCGCGAATGCTCAGACGATTCTCGGCGCAGAGGCGACATCGGATGCGGTCAATAGTGTGGCGCTTGGCTACCAGTCCATAGCCAATCGCGGACCGTTGGCCAATTACACGGCTTATGGGCTCACCGCACTCCAGAATTCGGCTGGTGAAGTTTCGATTGGCTCGCCTGGTCAGGAGCGACAGATCACCAATGTGGCGCCTGGCAGTGCGGCAACTGATGCAGTGAACGTGGCCCAATTGGAAGGTGTTGTCGCTGCTGATACGAGCGATTCAGTGCAATACGACACCGCAACGCATACCAGCGTTACGCTAGCGGGCGTAACCAGCACGGATGGCGGAGTGACCAATGGAACCACGCTGACCAACCTCCATCAAGGTGCCGTGAGTTCGACAAGCACCGATGCCGTAAATGGGGCGCAGCTGTGGAACTGGACGCTGAATCCCGCCAATCAGTACAGCAATACCAGTCTCTACAACGACATCAATAATTCGGCTGGTAGCAAGTATTACGCCGTCGACTCCACGCTGGCCGCATCTCAGGCCACGGGCACCAATGCAATAGCGGCCGGTCCAACCGCCGTGGCGTCCGGTGCGGACGCGCTTGCGGTTGGCGACGGCGCCAATGCCAGCTTTGCGAATAGCATCGCGCTGGGTGCCGGATCGGCAACCGTCGTGGGCGCACTTGTCAACTACACCGCCTACGGTCTCTCGGCGCCCCAGACATCGGCCGGCGAGTTGAACGTGGGCAATCGTCAGATCACCGGTGTTGCGGCGGGCTCCGCTCCGGATGATGCGGTGAACCTGGCGCAGTTGGAGGCCGTATCGACGGCTGGCGGCGGCGGTACGAGCAATCGTGCCGTGCTCTATGATGCCGACGCCTCTGGCAATCCAACCAATACGATTACCCTTACTGGCAATGGAAGTGGCGCGCCTGTCGGTATCACGAACGTCGCTGCAGGCGCCGAAACAGCAACCAGTACGGATGCCGTGAATGGTTCGCAGCTGTGGAACTGGACTCAGAACGCTAGCAACATGTACAGCAATTACAGCCTGTACAACGACTTCAACAGTCTCATCACGCAGGGCGGCGGCGGAAACAGTAAATACGTCCAGGTAAATTCCACGCTGGGTGGTGCCACAGCGGGCGGCACGAACAGTGTTGCGATCGGCCCAGTGGCTAGCGCCAGTGGAGCCAATAGTGTGGCGGTGGGCAATGGCGCATCAGCCACTGCAGACAATTCCGTGGCGCTGGGCGCGGGGTCTCTTGCCAATAGGGATAATACGGTTTCTGTAGGTACCGCTGGTGGCGAGCGACAGATCACCAATGTTGCTGCAGGGACGTCAGATACCGATGCGGCGAATGTGGGGCAGGTGAATACGGGCGTGCAGCAGGCGGAAAACTGGGCGAGCAGCTACACCGATCAGCGTGTTGGCGCGCTCAGCAGTGAGATCCAGCAGGTAGGCAATCGGGCCAACGCAGGCGTTGCAGCAGCCATGGCGATGGCCGGCTTGCCGCAAGCCTATGAGCCTGGAAAGAGCATGGCTGCTGTCGCGGCAGGCACGTTCCGAAGTGAGTCCAGCATTGCCGTCGGTGTCTCAACCATCTCCGAAGGTGGGCGTTGGGTCTACAAGTTGACTGGATCTGTCGATACCCGCGGAGACGGCGGCATGTCGATTGGCGCTGGCATGCAGTGGTAATGCCCGATGCAAGCCCAAGCCAACGCTAACTCTTATCGATAGTTATCTGGGGGGTGCAAGATGCCACGGTTTCAAGCGCACGGATGGAAAGCTCTGGCAGTCGTCTTTGCCGGGTTACTGGCGATTGTCGGCTGCAGCAAGGTGCCCAGGCATGCTGCTGCAGACAGCGGTGCTACGGAAGGGGTGACTTTTCCTGATCCAGCCAAGGCCACCAGACCTGAAGGTACCTTCGTCAATCTGGCGAACCTCAGAAAAGTCGAGCCCGGCATGACCAAAGACCAGCTTTACGACTTGCTTGGAGCACCGGACTTCAACGAGGGCGTCTTTGAAGTGAGAAAGTGGACCTATATCTTCGATTTTCGTAATGCAGGAGGAGTGGCTGACTATTCCCGCTGTGAGTACCAAGTTGTTTTTGGCAAAGACCACCACTCGCAAGCCGTTTACTGGAAGCCGGAATCCTGCAAATCCGAACTCGACACCCCAGCGGCCGCACCCGCAGCAGTGGCAAACGTCGCTGCACCTTTGCCGCAAGAGCCAATCCGGCTGTCGGGGGATGCTTTGTTCGCGTTCAACCGTGCGGATTTGACCGATGACGGCCGGCAGAATCTTGGTCAATTCCTGCAGCGCATACAGCAGGCGAGCCAGGTCGAGGATATTTCGATCGTCGGCTACACCGATCGCATCGGCAGCGATAGCTACAATTTGTCGCTCTCCCAGCGTCGCGCAGATGCGGTGCAGCGCTATCTCGCCGAGGGCGGCGTCCCTGCAACGGCGATGCACAGCACGGGTAAGGGTAATGCCGACCCGGTAGTGCAATGCTCTGACGCCAATCACGCCGCATTGATCAAATGCCTGTCGCCCAACCGTCGCGTCGAGCTATCGGGCGTCGCGCGCCCCTGATTGTTTTCAGCTCGTTGCGATGAGCCGCCCCTGGGATTACGCCGATTTGGCGTGCGGGTGTCTTCAGCACAGTCTTGTGTAATGGCAGAAAACCACAGTGCGACGGCATATATCGCGCCATTTTCGTGCCGACTAACTTTGGACGGGCTCTTACCAAGGTCAATGAATAACTAAATGGGTCGATATTCGTGCTGATTACGCACTATCGATTGGCGTCAGTGCGTAATAGTGAGATATTGAGCACGGAAACGCGCAATTATCTTTGGCAGGGGTGCTGATGAATGTCATTCGAGTGCTTAAATTGCACCCTTGGAAAGTATTGCCGGTAGCTTGCGCATGGCTGCTGCTGATTGCAGGTTGCAGCACGTTATCGAATCACACGCCTGTTGCCAGCAGCGTGCAGGGGGAAGTTGCGTTCCCGGATCCCGTCAAATCCACCGCGCCCGAAGGTGCTTTCATCAGTCCGGAAAACCTTCGGCAAGTCACGCTCGGCATGACAAAAAATCAGCTCTACAAATTGCTGGGTGCGCCGCATTTCGATGAGGGTGTATTCGGTGTAAAGCAGTGGAACTACATTCTGAATTTCCGCCGAGAAGATGGTGAGGCTGATTTTTCCCGTTGCCAGTACCAGATTGTTTTTGACGACAAGCATCACGTGCAGGCAACGCATTGGAAGCCAGAGTCGTGCAAGTTCATTGTGGATAAACCAGAAGCTGCCGCTCCGATAGCGCAAGCCGTTGCGGCGCCAGCGGCCATGGTGGCACTGCCCAATGAACCGATACGTCTATCGGCGGATGCTCTGTTTGCGTTCAATAGCGCTGATTTGACGGAAGGCGGACGTGAGAGCCTTGGTCAGTTCATGCAAGAGGTTCTGGTAGCCAGCCAGATGGAAGATATTCTGGTGGTCGGCTACACCGATCGCATCGGCAACAGCCAAGCCAACCTGCTGCTGTCCAAACAACGCGCAAAATCAGTGCAGGGCTATCTTATCCAGGGCGGCGTTTCCGCATCAGCGATCCATAGCGATGGACGAGGGAGCGCCAAGCCGGTGGCCAAATGCACCGACAAAGATCGTACTGCGCTGATTGCATGTTTATCGCCGAATCGACGCGTGGAACTTTCCGGTAATACTCGACAAAAGTAATCCGCCAATCAGCTCCGCCCAGGATCTCAAACGCGTCACGCCAAACTTCGGCGGTTTTTCGAAAGCCGGCAGCTTGACCCACCGGTTACAAGAAGTAAGGGTGAAATCAGCGATGGTAAAACTACAGTCGCAGACAGATCGAAGAATATGGGGCGAAATTGCATTGTGAGCCCCTTTTCCGCCAGGAAACCTCAGAAGCGACCTTGGCTTTCGCACCCTGTGGGACAATAGCTTTCCATGCTGACTACCCCAATTCTGCTATGACCGTTTCAAAAGACGCCTTCAAAAAATTTCAGGAAGAATTAGCCGCGCTGGATAGCCAATCTGATCCGAAGTCTTCGAAGACACCACCGATGTCCAGACTGGATCATGCCAAGGCAGAATTTCTTACTTTGAAGAGAAGGTATGGGCTCACCGTGGCAGATGTAGTGGCATTCTTTCCTGAAGAGGACGGGATAACGTATCTGCAGCAGCTCATTGCAGCTGCAGAGGAAAAGCGTCTCAAGAAAAGATAGGTGGTATTCGGAACTGCCGTAGACCGTCCGATGGCACATCGCTCGACGAAAAAGAGCGGCTACTACATATTTTAATGGGGCAATACCCGTAGCTCGGTGCCCTTGTTTGTGGACTAGGCCCCTAAACGGGCGGTTCAAAACAGCCACTCCGAGAGGGGCCGCAAAACGAAAAAGCCCACTCGATAGAGTGGGCTAAGTCATTGTTCTACATGGTGGCCGGGGACGGAATCGAACCGCCGACACGGGGATTTTCAACCCGTAAGACTTACGAAATGTTGAGGCGCGATGCGCCTCTAAGGCCAGTTGTAGACTCGATGAACGTCGGCAAAGTCACGTCACGTCCTGCCACGGTGGTGGTCACAGAGGCGACACGGTAACCGCTATCATCGACCCAAATACCATGGCCGGTAAGGGGATGAAACGATGGTCGCCAAGCTCATGCTCACGGATTTGTTGATCGAAAAGCTGACGTTCGATCAGATGGTTTCGGGGGTCACGAAAACAGGACGCCCGGTTCTTTCTCCGACGCCACCCGGCATGCGCTCCTGGATGCTCCGAGACTTGGGCCAACCTGGGTTGATAATGCGGCTGACCCCGGGAACGACGGCGTATTGCATCCGTCGAAAGTTTGCCGGCAGTTCTGCCATTCGAACGCTGGGTCATGCGTGGTCGGCAAACGGAACCTCTCCGCCCATGACACTCGACCAGGCACGCAAGCGGGCGCGTCGCTGGCTGTCAGACATGGACGACGGCAAAGACCCGCTCAAAGTTCGCCGGGACAATCTCGCGCTCACGAAAGCGTCCAGGGAACGGGCGCGCATCACAATGGCCGTGGCCTTCGACGAGCTCATGATGGCCAAGAAGAAAATCCCCAAAGCTGGGCAGACCAAGGTGCGGGATGAGACCGGCAAAGACCGGCGGTCGGTGGCCAAGTGGATGCTGCGATCGCCCATGTGGACCACACCCTTGGTCGAGCTCGATGTCGCCACGATCAAAGCGAGCCTGGATCCGCTGATCGCGATTTCCCAGGGACACGCCACGTCGATCCCGTGGGGGCCGAAGTCGGTGAGCTTCGGCACCCTCAACAAGATCTATCTGCATTCGGCGGCGGCGTGGGGGCGGGCGGCCAAGAAATTGAAATTGGGCGACCGGAAAGAAGGGCCATTTGCTCAGTGGCGCGATGAGACAAAGTCGAACTGGCCCGAGCCCCGGGTCCGCCAAACCATGCTCGACACGGACACCCTGGCCGGGGTGGCTTGGCTGAAAGCGCTGCTGGCCCTCCACACCCGGGCGCACGACTTGGCCCTGATCTCGGATCGGCCCGACCCTCGGGGTCAGGGCTTGAAACCGCACACGAGCGTTCTGGTCGATTTCTATTTGATCGTCCTGCTGTGGGGCACCCGCAAGACTGAAACGGCGCTCTTGGAATGGCGCAGCGTGGATTTCGAGAAGCGGGTGGTCTACCTGACGGCCGACACGACGAAGAACCGGACCCGCGATACCGTGCCATTGACGGCCTGGGCCTCGGAAATCCTTCGCAAAAGAAAACAGATGAATGAGCTGTGGCGACCCGACGACCCCAGCCCCTTTGTGTTCCCCTCTCGTCGCCACGGTTCTCCCATGACCAACCCCAGAGGGGTGTTACTCGCCCTGCATGCGGAGACCGGTTTGATGGTCAACGCCCACGACCTCAGGCGCACGATGGCAACCGAAGTGGGCTCGGAGCACCACATGCAGCAGGCGGCGAAATTGCTGCTGGCCGGCGCGGCCTTGCATCACGGCGGGCGCAGATCGGGCTCGACCATCAGCGCTGTGACGGAGCAATACATCCAGAAGAAGGCAGAGGCGCTGCGACCCATTTACCAAGATCGAGAGGACAAGCTCCGGAAGTTGTTAGGGTTGCCGGTCTTGGCTGGGGCAGCGCGGGATCAAGGGGAGGCGGACGATGTGTTGTCGCGGCTTCGGACCGATCCGGACTTTAAGAAGATGGTGCTGGAAGCCTTGATGAAGGGGTAGCCGACCGGTGGGCCATCCCATTGGGAAGGGCGATCGGACGCTGGCTTGACGGATTTTGGATATCTGCGAAGTTACGGTCACCTAAGAGGACACGACCATGCGCAGCACGGAAGACCCCCACAAATACGTTGTCGCTGGCGTCGCCTTATTACTTATAGCGATTGAAGTGATTGTCATCTTTGTTGGTCTGGTGCATGGGGTCGTTACAGGGCATTGAGCACCTTACGGATCAACTGGCCAACAGGGTAGAAAAACGCACTCCACGCATCACCAAACGTGTAATGACATTCGGATAGTTTCACATTCGACCCAACGCAGTTGGAGTTAAAGACATAGAAGAACGCACTGAATGAAGCGGCAACCACGCATGTGAGAAGCGCGAGCACGTGGAGGACGATTTCAACGCTCTTTTTTGATCCACGCACCTTACTCGTTGTGGAAATAGCGATAGCCATTTGCGAGGCTAAAACGGTGATCAAAACTAGAAACAGCGCGGCATTCGTCACGGCCACGACGAGGACGTTGTGGGCGTGACCTGCCATGTAGGCCTCGACCCCAAGGGACAAAAAGATCAATGCCAAAACGTAGAGGACGGACTTGAACTCTTCGTGGAAGGTGGCCAAGCCACCCGACAGCGCAGCACAGAAGGGGAAAGCATAGGCGCAATAATCTAGCGTCTGAGAAGCCTGGCCACTGAGTGCGTAGTAGCCGCCGATGCCCAGCAAAAATATCAGCGCAATCCAGAACGAAGATCTCACTCCACGCTCCGGTATTCTTGTCTCTAAGTTCGCGATTGCTTCGAAGAATGCTTCGGCCAATCCATTGCCTGCTTCTGGATGCGCATCTTCAGCTTGATCTGCCGCAGATTTATCAGGTCTGACGGTTTCGCCTGGTGGACGCAAGTTGAACTTGGAACGTGATTTTGTATGGTGTGCCTGCCAGACAAAAAGGCTGGCAAGTGCTGCGAGGGCAATCTTCTCGCCCGTTCGATGCTCCCCGTCACGCTTCGCCATCGTTTTCATCCCCTTCCCTGATCAACCCGTCCCATAGTTGGCTAGCTTGGACTGAGCGGTCAAGCGGCGCGCAACAAGCACAGAGGTGAACCAGAGCGCGTCTTCACTGTTGTTCCAACAGGCCGCTCAAATCACCCACCAACGCTAAGCGTCGAGCCAAGGTCACCGCCTGACCATCGAACCACTGCGCCCGCATCCAAATTTCCCTGAAATTGTGTGTCAAGGACGCTTGACATGCGGTTTGGTTCTGCTTTGATGGATTGGGGGCGAGCAGACACTTCCGTGTCCGGCGGCCAACCATCAGTGTTCTCGGTCGTGGATGACCCTAGCCATCAAGGAATGATGCACATGCAACATGCTCGCCCCCACCTCCAAACCCACGGTCGCTCTAAGGGGCACTCTGCTGTTGCGGGTGCCGCCTATCGGCTCGGTCTGCGCCTCTACGATGAGCGCACGAAGATCTGGCACGACTACCGCAAGCGCAAGTTGGGCGAAGAGATCGTGGCGGCTCTGACGCTTGCACCCGATGGGGCGCCAGAGTGGGCCACCGATCCCCAAGAGCTTTGGGGTCGAGCAGAAGCTGCTGAAAAAAGGGTCGATAGCCAAGTGGCTCGCGATTACCGTATTCCGATCCCGCTGGGATTGTCTGATGCGGTTGCCACCGGCATGGCGACCAGGATGGCACAGTTCATTGTCGATGAACTCCACACATCCGTATCTATGGGATTACACCGCGATGCCGATGTAGATGCCCTAGGTGCGCTGAAACCGAAGGAGCGGCAGGGATATCACGCACACCTGTATTTCCCGACCCGAAAGATAGAGGAGATAAAGCAGGGCGATGGCACGTCAGCGTGGGGTCTGCACACGAAATTCGCTTTTCTGACCGGGCGGCGGTCGTCGTCAGATTTCGTTGAGCGATTGAATGAACATTGGGCAGTGCTCGCCAATGAATTCACGGCGGCGGCCAATCTTCCCGCCGACTACACGCACCTCAGTTACGTTCGGCAAGACCTACCCATCGAGCCTCAGCCGACGCTCGGGCAGGCAGTCGTAGCGATGGAGCGAAAAGGTTTTTTCACGCGAAAAGGGAACGCGCTGCGCGACATCGTGCTGCCGTCCGCTCTATATGAAGCCACCCACGCGGTTATCGTCGACGCCCAGCGGCGCCAGGCAGTGGATGACGCCATCAGGGAGAGAACCGATCCTGCCGCGCGAGCAGCACGGCTGGCGGCGGAGGCTGCGATTGAGCCGGCGTTGGCTCCAAAGCCAACCATAACGGTAAAGCCGCTCGTTCAAGCGCCTTTGCCCAAGCCAACAATGACGGCGCCTGCTGGCTCATTGGTCGCGCGGTTCCATGCCGCCGCTCCTGAGCCGAACACGCTTGAAGAGCGGCAGTTGTTCGTTCGTGTTTTGAAAATTATTGCAGTCGTCGAACGGGTGCTCGCCGCGCTGAGTGATCTGGCCAACCGGTTCCGACATCACACCGAAAATCGAGACAGGCGCATGGCGGCGAAACTCGACGCGGACTACCAGCTCGACGGATGCCGAATGCAGCGTGCATCTGCGAAAGACAAGTTGGAGCAGTGGGAAGCGAACCATCGTTGGAAAGTCGCCACCGCGCGCGCGTTCGGCCGTAACGATGGGATCAAGCCCAAGGCTTGGCAGAACCTGATCGAAGCCTTCGACGCTTCGCACCGACGTGTTCAAGCTCTGAAAACATCGCTGTTGTCGCATCAGGCGCACCTCGATGCTTTTGCGAAGGATGAAGTCGAGTTGAAAGCACAGCAGGCCGACGTGACCGACCGTCTGCGGTCGGCACTCGGAGATCTCATGTCCATGAACCCGGAAGCAGTTGAACCGTTAAAGGGTTTGGTCTCCGGTGAAAAGTTGGGATGGATTGAAGAGGCGTTGCCGATCTACCCGACACAACCAGAAACGCCCGAGGTAATCTTTGAAACGCCCGACACGTTGGTTCACCGCTTCCACCGAACTTTTCGGCCGTGAAACCGACCGATCAGGATGATCGTTTGCTGATACCGGTGTTCAGCAGATAGATTGCTGGCAACTGATCACTTGGAAGTAGTTCGATGCGTGTTGTCCGTCTCTCCATCGAAAATTTCCGAGGCATTGCCAAAGCCGAATTGGATTTCTCCGGTCATACCCTCCTCATCGGTGGGAATAACGTCGGAAAAAGCACCGTTTGCGAAGCCCTCGACCTGGTCCTCGGGCCAGATCGGCTGAACCGAACACCTCCCGTTGAAGAGTTCGATTTTCACAATGCGCATTATCTCGCTGAGGATGGGGAAACGCCCGTGCCTTTGCGAATAGAGGCAACGTTGGTTGGGTTGACCGATGAACTCAGGAACATTTGCGCGGCAAACTTGGAGTTGTGGCACAAGGTCGAAAAACGGGTGCTCGAAGAGGGAGAGGTGGGGCTGGCGGACGATCCGAACGTGGAGTTTTGCTTACGGCTGGTCACTGTCGGACGCTACGATATTGAAGACGACCAGTTCGTGGCAAAGACGAGTTATCGCCGCAACGACGATGACCCAGAGGAAGAGCCACGGTCCATTCCGTCCAAAGTGAAGCGGTCCATCGGATTTCTTTATCTGCGGACCATTCGCACTGGTTCCCGAGCACTTAGCCTCGAACGTGGCACGTTGCTCGACAACATTCTGCGTATGAAAGAAGCCCGTAAGGGCATGTGGGAAGGCATCCGCAAACGCTTGGTCGAACTCGACCCGCCCATAGACGCCGAGGCCACAGAGCTGGGGCCGATACTTGAAGAGATTGAAGAGCGCTTAGCGGAATACATCGCGCCGGGTGGCGAAGGTCGGGCAACGCGATTGTTTGTGTCGCAGCTCACCCGCGAGCATCTCAGAAAATCCATCGCCTTTTTTCTCACCATGGGCGAAGGCGAAGTCGCTGTTCCCTTCCAGCATGCAGGCACCGGGACACTGAACACCTTGGTTCTGGCGCTCCTCACTTTCATCGCCGAACTCAAAAAAGACGTGATCTTTGCCATGGAGGAGCCGGAGATCGCCTTGCCTCCGCACACGCAAAGGCGCATCACCAACTATCTGTTGAGCAAAACGTCTCAGTGTTTCGTGACCTCTCACTCACCCTATGTCATCGAGCGCTTCGAGCCCGAGGGTATTGTGAAGATCAACCGAGACGGTCAGGGAAACCTTTCGGGCATTCCCGTCAAACTTCCCACCAACATGAAGGCAAAAAACTATCGCCAGAATTTTCGACGCGTGATTGCCGAGGCGTTGCTCAGTCGAGGAGTGATCGTCGGGGAGGGCCTCACCGAACAAGATGCTCTCTTGGTGGTGGCCCAGATCATGGAAGAAAATGATGCTGATCTCTTCCCGCTGGATGTTGCCGGCATTAGCGTCATCAACGCCGATGGCGATGGCAACCTGGAAAAACTTGGCTCTTTCTTCAAGGAAGTAGGAATACCCGCGTTTGCCTTCTTTGACAAAACGAAACGGAGCGCGGATGACATCAAGGCGCTTCAAACGGCTTACGTGATTGCCAAGGAAATTTCGCAAAAAGGCGCTGAGGCGCTGATCGCCGAAGAGACCCCTTTGCAGCGGCAGTGGGAGTTCTTAGAAGCAGTGAAAAACGAAGAAAAGGGTGATCATCCCCTCGGCATTCCCCCCGCGAAACCAGACGATGCTGAGCTTAGAAAACTGACAGCGATGATACTCAAAGGCATGAAGGGAGACGGGGGAGCTGCCCGATTACTGAGCCTGTGCGACCTCCACGAAATGCCGCCGACCATCACGACGTTTCTGGGCGAGATCTATCAGAAATACCCAAAACCGAAACGAAAACCTGCGCCGCCGGACGAGCCGGACGGTCACGAAGACGATTGGCTCGACACTCTCGGCTCGGAATAAACCATGCCATTGGTGATCTGCGAGCAAAGGCAAAGCGTCCTCGACGCGCCCGGACCGGTCCTGGTCACGGGCGGACCGGGAAGCGGGAAAACAACGATCGCCCTGCTCAAAGCCAGGGGCCTTGTCGAAGCGGGCCTTTTGCCAGGGCAGACAGTGTTGTTCCTAAGTTTTTCTCGTTCTGCGGTGGCGCGGGTTGTGGAAGCCAGCAAAGCGCAGTTACCCAAGGCGCTTCAAAGCAAACTTTCAATTCAAACCTTTCATTCGTTCTTCTGGGAAATTTTAAAAGGCTACGGATATCTGCTGGGGGCGCCGAAACGGCTGACCCTGTTACTGCCCCAAGACGAGGCTGCATTGAAGCATCAGCTGGAAAACGATGGAGGGGACTGGGACACAGAAAGAGAACGGCTGTTTCGTGAAGAGGGCCGGGTGGCCTTCGATTTATTCTCGAACAAGGCTCATGCACTGTTGGCAGCCAGTGTTCGATTGCGTGCTCTGTTCTCCAACCGGCATCCACTCATTGTCGTCGATGAAGCCCAGGATACGGCTGACGATCAATGGCAGAGCGTGCGGTTGTTGTCTGAAACAACTCAGTTGGTTTGCCTGGCTGATCTTGAACAGCAGATCTATGATTTTCGGCCGGGCGTAAGTTCCGAGCGCGTCACTCAAATCATGCAGGCCCTCAACCCGCTGCGTGTTGACCTGGAAGGACAAAATCATCGAAGTCCAAATTCGGAGATCGTCCAATTTGCAAATGACGTGCTGCTTAATTCGCCTCGTGGAAAACCTTATCAGGGAGTTTCGAGATTTAATTTTAAAACGAAAGCGGACCAGCGCGACGGCGCCATCCGATCCTCGGTTGGCATCGCTATTCGAGCAGTCAAGAAGGCCGCTCCAAACGACTATGAGAGTTTGGCATTCTTAGCGACACGGAACCGTGGGGTCAATGTCATTTCCAGAGCCCTATCCGGAGATGGCACCAACAAAAATATTCAACACCGAGTAATGATTGATGAGGCCTCGGTGTTGCTTTCCAGTCGCCTGATTGCCTTCATGATGGAACCCAGAGCCCCCCAGCAAACGGAACTGGTGGATCTCGCTGACGCGCTTGAAATGGCAGCTTCCGTTTTTCGTGCGCGTGGAAAGCAAGGAAATATGGCGATCGCGCAACGCTTGGCTGCCAGCGCTCTGCAAAGCAGAGCCGGTCAGAACCCACGCGCCAATGGGATTGCTGCAAAGTTTCTAGGGGCGCTTCGCACCATGCGTGTCCATGCTTTTTCAGGCGATCCAAAAACAGACTGGATCGACACGCGCCGCATCTTGCGCGATACCGGTGCCGATCCGCTTCAAAAGATTGCCAAAGATGCAGAACAGTTGGTGGCATTCCAACGCGGACGTCGGATCGCCAGCAGCTTGACCAATTTATGGCAAACGCAAGGGCACTATGGCAAAGCGCGGCGCGCTCTTGATGTGGCGTTGGCGTCAGAGCAAATCTTGTCCGGCGAAAACGAGCGGCATGGTATTCACGTCATGACTGTTCATAAGGCCAAGGGCAAAGAGTTTGATGCCGTGATCATGTTCGATGATCACAACAGCAGCCCTTTGATTTTTTGTAAAGAGGATGAGCCACATCAAAGAAGCCGACGACTTGCGCGAGTGGGCATCACGCGCGCAAAACATCATGTTTTGATGTTGACCGACATGTATGACCCCTCCGCAATTCTGAAAGGTCATAAGCTCTGAGCAACGGTCACGCGGCATGGGCTCATTTCTTAGCCATGTCATTCGAGAATGTCACCCGTTGCAATACCCGGTACAACTTCGGTAACCCCCCGAAACGGTCTTCGCCTACATGCGCAAGCTTGCTTCACAGTCGGTCCGCGCAAGGGTGTCCTCGTGTCTTTGTTGCCGCTCTTCATCGGTTGCAACTTGGTAAACAAGCCGCCTCAGATTTACCATGCTTGCCCCTGCTTTATAAGCAAAAAAACATACTTAACTTACTGAATTACAATCAATAAAGTAAATTTTTTGTGATCTATTGGATGCAGCTAGCACTATATTGCTTGACGAGAAGGAAGGACACTGCGGTCATCCCAACAGGAGGCCACGCAGGTGGACGTTATTTCTCTGGTTCGCAGCGCAATGCATATCGGTCCTTATTTTGTGATCACGGTTTTGAGCCTGCTGGTCGCATATGAGGCAGTCCGTAAAAAAGGAGACAGGAAGTGAGCTACGGCCGGATGCCCTTTGGATGGATTATCAACGGCGGGTTGCGTCAGTTCAGTGCCGCAGAGGCGACGATTGGGCGTGAAATCACTGCCCTGAAATCGTATTTGACGATTGCTGGATTTCTTGATTGGAAAAACCGAGAGACAGTGCTTTCGATTTTTGACATTCAGGGCATCACGGGGGCGTCCAAGCCTATGGTCTCTCGTGGGCTTCGACTGCTTGAAGATCGTGGGCTCGTCATCATCCATAACCGAGCCGACCTCAACACCAACGTTTACGAGTTGGGCGCGATGGAGAACCACTACCGGAAGGTGCCGCAGGACGTGATCGGCTTGAACTTGAAGCAGTTGGGAAACCGGGGGGCGGTGTCCCTGGCCGCACTCAAACTCTATGTCGCCATGCTGTATCACCGAAACGAAAAGACCGGCGATGCGGCTGTTTCGCACCAAACACTGGTGAATGAAACCGGCGTGCGGCCCGAACTCGTGAAGAATGCTTACAAAGTGCTGCATACATGCGGGTTCGTTACGGTGTCACGAAGCAGTGCGCTGCGTGAGCTGTCGGCATCGGGCTTCGCAACCAATGCATATAAAATGCATGGTGATTTCACTGGATTAGAAAGAGCGGTCCGCCGACCTGGTGCCATTCGTAGTCGCCAACGCAAAGGAATTTTGCCTTGGGCTGATTGAGTGAAGGGTTTGCCATGACTAACAAGTGGGATCTGTGCATAAAACACAGCGTAGGTCATTGACGGAAAATCCCAGTTTCGTTTCCGCGGGCTCGTAATCTTTCCCCGACGCCTGCTTGCACCTCATGTGGGCCAGCGTCGCTTCACGTCGGCCTGCGCAAGGGTTCCCTCGTCCACTTTGTTTCCGCCCTCCACCAATCGCTCGGCGATCGTCTCCGGGTGCTGCATGCCTTTTCCGTTTTGCTTGCGGAAGGCCCACGGCGCAATCCAGCGTCGGGGAGACAGCACATGGGCATCCTCAAAGACAGCAAAGGCAACTATCGGCTCACTGGCAAAACCACCGAATACGACGTGCTGGCCGCCGCCGAGAGCATCCTCCAAGCCAAGCTGGAAAGGCTGGGCAGCATCGGCAACCCCAGTGACGCCAGCGACTTCCTCCGAATGCGCTTGGGCGCACTCCTGCATGAAGAATTCCACATCCTCTGGCTCGACAATCGCCACAGAATTCTGGGCATCGAAAAGCTCTTCACCGGCACCATCGACGGCGCAAGCGTCTACCCGCGGGAAGTCGTCAGAGCGGCACTCCACATCAACGCCTGCGCCGCCATCCTGGCGCACAACCACCCTTCGGGTGTGGCGGAGCCATCAGCCGCAGACCGGGCGATCACCCGCGAGCTGATCGAAGCCTTGAAGCTGGTGGGGGTGCGGGTGCTGGACCACGTGGTCGTCGGTGCGGGCAGCACAGTGAGCATGGCGGGGAGAGGGCTGATGTGAGCCTTGCCCGCTCGGTTGCAGAAGGGTTGGCCATTCTGTGGCCAGCTTTCAAAGATTGCGCTGATGATCACTCAGTGACCGGTGGCTGATCGTGGATTACGCTATTCCAGACCGCAGCCGGTTAAGGCCGAGACTAAAAGACGCTCAAACGAAGGGGATGAAAAATGGAATTTTTGGGAAAACCTTTTGCGGGAAAGCCGCTTCAAAAAATACACGCCGAGGCTCTGGATGACTGTTTAGAGGTGAAAGCGGCCGTCGCCTATGCCACGCATGGAACAAACGAAATCCTTATTTTTGAAGATTGCTTCAAACGCAATAAGAAGCTGACGTTTTATGGTCGTGCCGATGGCACCTGCCCCATAGACCTGCGAATTCTCAGCTGGTTTCTTAAACGCCAATCACCTAACGCCGTGTGCAGGCTTGTCCCCCACTGGCTACATGCAAAGGTCATCTGGTGGGTTGGGAAGGGTGCATACATTGGCTCGGCAAACCTGACCGATCGTGCTTGGTTTAAAAACTACGAAGCTGGCATCTATTTGACGGAAGAGGAGCTCGAACACGCCGGCCTAATCCTCGAACTTGATAAATTTTTTGAAGGTCTCGCGACACAATCCTACGAGCTCACCCAAGAAGAATACGAGAAACAAGAACGCCTGGCCCGAAACCGCGAAGCATTGTTAAAGAAATTGAGCGAGCTAGAAAACGCTTACGAAGAAGACCATTGGAAGCTCAGCGATCGAAGCAGCCAAATTTCTGACGATGTGCGAAATTCAAACGAAAAACGGATCGCAAAATTTAAAGCGGAATGGAACCGGACCTTGCAAAAAATTAGAGACGTCGGCGCACGAGTTGCACTCGATGAAAGCCGACCGGGGTGGATCAATAAGGAAGTGCCGGAGGGTGTGCAAGGTGACCAGTTTCTTCACGCCTACTATTACCAGCAAGTGAGACCGATGTCAGAGCGGGACGCTTACGAGCGTGACCATAACAAGAACAAAAAGAACCCGGAGGCGGCGCTCAAAGCTGCACTTCAATGGTGGAAAGACACAGTGCTTCATGAGCAAGAACAGGAAGCGAATATGATCTACCAAGATGCGCCACGCCTTGAAGATCTCTTTGCCAGAGGAAAGATTGGAGCACTCAGTGAGGCGGAATGGGTGGAGGGGCTCTCAATGGTGCATGCGTTTGGCGATCATGCCAACAAGGTTCCCAACAATGATTTGGGATTAGGCAAAGATCCGGGTGGTGCTGTGAAAACAGAGACATTGGCTCGACTGTTATTTAATCAGTCATCGCTGACAAGCCGCTTCACGGCTCCCGAAGTCTTTGACTACGTTATCTGGGGTTCAGGCGATGTGGCCGAACGGATTTGGACTGCTTCATATTTAGATGACTACAAAATTCGGCACATTGGACCCAACATCTATGGCGAAATCGTTGGATGGGCACGTCCGTCGCTGTATCCGCCTCGAAATACCCGCACCAGCAAAGCTCTCCGAGCGCTTGGTTACGACGTTCAAATTGCCGTTTGAATTTTCAGTTCTTTGTGTGACATGAGGAGATAAAAATGGCTGACAGCATAATTTCGGAAGTCAACTACGATAGCCAAAAGAAAGTCTTTTTCGTCAAGGTCGATGACATCATGTTCGTCGTGCCAAGCCCTTTCCAGCAGGCTGATCAACATCCCCTAAGTGGCATCGTCTCTTCTGGCGTATTCCAGAAAACCGGCGCCGTATATTGGGAAACGGGTGTCGCAGTGGACGGCAACTCCATATTGCGCGCCAGACCGGCACTGCGCGGTGAAATGCAGGAAGCCATCGGTGAGTGCATGAACCGTTACGCAAGAGGAAAATTTGCAAACCTTCAACTCAACGACGGCGCCCCGGCAGATGTGAGGTGTCTTTTGATTAATCCCCCCACCTTTGAGTTTCACGCAGGAGACTTGGTAGCAGAAGTGTCTTTCTATGAAGTCGAACGGATCTTGGTGAAGACTGCGGCGCGAAACAACAAAATAGATGATCCGATGCCGTTGGCAAAAATGATCGTCGGAGCAAACACCCGCAGAATTTTTGATGCATGCGCTCGCTTATGGATCCATGATCTTGGATTGCCGCGAACGTCGATAGTCGCCGTTTGACGTGATATTTCATCAAGAGCCTCCCACCAATGGTCAGCTCTATCTATTCTGTCTAATCACTCAGAATACTGTCGTCAACCTGCCGCTGAACAAGGACGTAAACCTGCCCATTAACCATGATAAACAGAGTAAAAACAAACACGATTGGTTCGATGCTCGTGGTGAGTTTCAGGACATTGACCTTATCTCTGTAATCTGGGCCGAGGACATCTCTGGCATGAATGTTCGTGATATGTTTTTTACTTTTCCCGATGGTATTTGCATGAGTAGCTGGGCGTGTTAGGACAATCAAATCGTCGTCATCTCCGTTACCTTTCGACTTGATGTAAATGTCCGGATTGTCTGATCCGACTTTCTTAAAGTCATCTTTTGATAGTGCTTTTTTTACCGCATCTTTTGTCTCGTGATCAACCTCGGCGTGCGGGCCGGGGACGTGCTCAGACTTATGGCCCCTTCTTTTGGTTCGGCGCTCGATGCGACTGACTTTTTGCCCGGACAACGCTTGAAGAATACGGATAGCGTCGCCGAGCAATAGGTCGTCGCTGGCACGGTCTGGCGTCCAGAAGTTTTCGATTGGTTGGTCTTCCAACTTATCTAACCAGTCCATGGCTTTTCCTTGCTGCTCAAAATTTAGGCTACAAAATGTATCTCGACTTTTAAAATTCCAGCACAAACTGGCAGGTTGAGATCTTTTAGTTGTTCGAGAGAAGGCGGCCGACGCGCAAAGCTTAATCCCTGGGCAACGTTGCCGCATGCTCAGCGAAATCCGGGAGCATAGGGGTGAGGTCAGGCGCAGAGCCGCGCCCCACTCGCGTCCAAGGTTCACCGAGGTGCTTGGAGTGGATCGTATGAAATGTGTTGCCAAAAACGTCTTCGTATTCGAGAACTAGCAACCAGAGGCCGTTCGGAAGGTTTTCAAGATCTGCTCGATTGAAGCTAGGGGTATCAATCACCAGCATTATAATTTGATCGTCACCATCCGTGAACTTATCGCTGGCCGCGACGGGCGCCAATTCGCGCTTCGGCCCAAAGTCGGTCCTGCCATCGCTACGCACGCTCAGATGAATATTCAACGCCGGCCCAGAGCCGATGTTGCAGAGTGCGCAATTTACGATAACGGCAAGCAATCTGGGGGCATGAGTGATCGCCACAATTGCTTGACGATTGAAGGCGTCTTCGGGCTTGGATGGCGTCAGAACGAGCAGCGGTCGAAAGGAGTTTTCGTGATGCTGTTTGTCTTGGTCACGGGTGAGCGCAAAGTGGACGTTTGCTTCTGCTCTTTGTGCCTGACCTTCCTTAATCGCTTTGCGGGTATACCAAGCCATGGCCGCTGTGACGATTGCCATGACAGCAGTAAATCCGGCTGCTATCGCGGTTCCGATCGCGGTGATTTCGTCCCAGTCTTGTTTGTCCATGGCATCCCCCGATTGCGCGAAGACGAGTATACGTTGGCCGGCCGTGGTGGTAGTTCAGGCTGGGGCTCCGCGGCATGAGAAGGCAGGAGGATCACGCCCACGCTTATAATCCTGGCGGAAATGACTGCCGCGGGAGTTGCAAATGGCTGCTTGGTTCGGGCGAAAAAAGATCGGTGTTGGCTGGGGTCCCACCAGCTGGCAAGGTTGGCTTACTCTGGCCGGCTATGTGGTGCTTGTGATCTTCATTGGCCGGCTCTTCCCTGTGCATTCGGCCCCAGGTCTCTACTACGCCGCGGTGGGTGTGGCTACGCTCACTCTGTTGGTCGTCGCGGTGGTCACGTCGCGGCCCTCACGACGTCCTTGATTGACGGCCCGCGTGCTGCATGAAACTCGGCACGGGAGCATGGCTTGCAACGCGTTTTCGTCAAGACCTGGATTGCTCAAATTGTGACGCAGGTTTATTTTCGGCCAGGGCGGTCGGCAATGGGTGGCCAGCTTGATCAAGCATCGCGGTCATATTGGATAAGCGTATCCACCTGGATATTACGGACCACCTGACCACCTGCGCTTAAACAGACTGGCCGCACGTTACCTAAGTCATTGAATTTTCGAGTAAGCCATCTGACCACCCAGCGCGGCCCACACGCCCCTTAAATATGGTCGAGTGAATGCCTGGTCGGGGCCATGCTTGAACAGGTTGGCCACGCGTGCGCAAAGGCTGGCCACGAAAAACACCTTATTTTCAGCGATCAAGCCTCATCGTTTGGCGGCCGTGGTGTGGTCACACGGTTCAAGCGCTGCCGGTCAGATGGACCAGAATGATCCGAATATCCGGATCCGGTGATGACACGCAGAACGTGAATGGATCAAACCAACGTTTCGACCCGTCGAAACGAGAAACGCGCCCTGAGGCGCGCTTCTACGGAGAACGGATCATGCGGCGGTTTTCCGGGGTGGTGGCTTCAAATCAATGAATTCGGTTTTGTGGATCAACCGGCTGCACAGTCCGTCTGCTGTCGTCGCATCGTCGAAGTCGTCGTCCCAGTCTTTGATGTGATGCGGGGAGACGACCATGGTGGAGCGGTGATGGCGATGCCTGCCGTCAATGATTTTCAACAACTCGTGGCCCTGCGATGTCGTCGCTTTTTGAAACGCGAAGTCATCGAGGATCAACAAGTGCACGCGGATCAACTGTTCGCTCAGCTTGCGCCGCTGGGCGCGGTCCGTCTCCTCTTCAAACGCAGCCCACAGGTCTGGCACCCGCCAATACTTTACCCCCAGTTCCGCCAGCCGCGCTTCTCGACCCAGGGCGCTGGCCACATAGGTCTTGCCTGCGCCACTGGGACCGGTGATGACAAGCGAGTGCCCGCGGCGGATCCATTCACACGAGCACAAATCTGAAAAGGTCCGCACGCTCAGTCCGCGGCTGGCGCTGGGTCGCACATCGGCCATGCAAATGGACGTCGGCAAGTCAGCCTCGTGCATGAAGCGCTGGGCGCGCTTGTCTGCTGCCGCCTGGATCTGGGCGGCCACCATCGCTTCGACGCACTCCAATGAAGTCCTGTGCATGTTGGCAGGCTGGTCTATCCATTCTTCCAGGCACGCCGCCATCGGGCCCAGACGCAAGCCTCGGAGGTCCTTGATCGTTTGGGTCAGCATGCGGCCTCCTGCGCCATCTTGGCGAAGGCTTTGGATCCCTGGGTGTAGCGACTGCGTCGCACGGCTGGCTTGGTCGGTTGGTCCGTGTGCTTGCGGATCATGCGTCGGAGGGTGGACACAGAAAGCACGTTCAAATCCATGGCGTCACCGGCGGCGCGATTGACCACTTCCGTGCCATGTTTTTCAGCCAGCGCTTTGATCTCCTCACAGGCCGGGAGTGCCGCCACCGGATGCGACTTGCCCAGCTGTTTTTTGATGAACGCGTGGACATTGGGTCCCGCGCGCTTGGCCCAGGCAATCATCGCGTCGGGGGTGCGGTCGTGCCATGCCCGGTGATCGCCGGTCAGGTGATCAGGATCGGTGGTGTGACCGCCGCGTTCGAAGCTGCGCGCGTGGCTGGCGACGCGCTCGGTCTCTCGGAAGATGTCCACACGGTCGTCGGTGATCCGCGCATCCACGCGTTGACCGGTCAGCGCGTGGGGCACCGAGTAAGCGTGATGGTCTACGCGCACGTGGTAGTCCTTGGGCACGCGCAGGATCGACGTGCATTTGGCATAGACGAACGGTTCGACTGGCAGCGGATTGAGCGTGCCGCGTTCCAACTGTTCAAAGCGCTCACGTCGGCTTTTGCCATACGTCAGCATGCGCCGGTTGTTGAGGTCTTCCAACAGGTTCGCCAAGTCGGCGTTGAGATCATCAAGCGAATGATGGACCCGATCGTGCAGGCGCACGACGATGTGGTTTTGCACGATCTTGACGGCGCCTTCCACCATGGCCTTGTCCTTTGGGCTGAATATCCGCGCCGGATTGATCGCGACGGCGTAGTGCCGTGAAAACTCCTCGTAGGTCCGTTGCAGCACGGGCCGCCGTCCGGGCTTGATGACCGCGGATTTCAAGTTGTCACAGACCACGGCCAGCGGAACACCGCCGAAATAGGCCAGCATGTCCACATGTGAGCGGATGAAATCCGGCACCTGTTGGCTGGGCGAACAAATGGCGAAGATCAGGGATGAGGCCGGCAGCACGCCCACGAAAAGTTGAACCGCAATTTTATCGCCGGTGCTGGGGTCGGTGTAGGTGGGCAGCGGGATGCGTTTGCAGCCGGCGTAATCTACGAACGCCTCGTGACCGGCCGTGTGCGTCAGCATCATGCTGCCTGGCTTGGTTCTTCGATAGGCCCGCATGCGGGTAGCGAGCTGGGAATAGCTCAGGGTGTTGTGAGGGTCTTCGCGCCGATAGTCTTCCCAGAGGATTTGAAGCGGCACGCCGGTCTCGATGCGTTCTTGCAACATGGCGAAGTCAGGAACGCGTCGGGTTTTGTTGCCGTTGGGGTCACGGTTGAAGCGCTGGCGCAATACCGAAGGCGGCAACTCCGACACATCGGGCCACATCACCGATTTGGCGGTGGTCAGGCGCCGGTAACGGCCCACCGTGGTTTTTGAAACACCGACTTTCAAGGCAATCTCGCGATTGGAAAGCTCGGTGGTGAGGAGTAATTGCAGGGTGCGTTTGAGGGGCACAGGGTGTCTCCATGTTGATGGGGGCCGACGGTGTCCCGACCGTCGGCGGCTGTTTTTAGGCATAGGGGAATCGAGACGGCGCCTCGCTTCACGAGGCATCGACTTGACAGGAATGAAAGGGGGGCCTAAAAAAGGCGGGCAGTGAGGGACCTACCGCACCGCACTTAGAAGGGTCGAGAGTTAGTGCTCTCGGCCTTTCGCATTTTTAGGCCAGGAAAATCATGGTGGGGAAGGCATCGGCTGGCTCCTTGAATTGGGTCGCCCTGCGGCGCAGGGGATGGAGCGTTTTAATGGAACTTTCGCTCCTGTCAATCGACGTCCAGGCCAAGTGGGCGGGTGGGCGGGTGGGCGGCCTAAGCCGGATTTTCCATGGCGGCTTTGAATGCGGCCAGCGTTTGCGCGTAGCCCCAGCGAAATCGAGTGAAGGTGTGGCCATCTCCATACGGACGCGTGGCCCATTCTTTGGCGCTCCATCCAGCCTCGACCAGATCGGAAAAGGCGAAAACGAATTCAAGCGCATCCGTCAGAAAAAATACGAAGGGTTCAGCGCGTTCAAACTTGAATGATTTGGAGGCACCGTGCACAAAATGGTTCCTACACTTGATTGCTTGGTTGAGCACGTAGTCCAGGTCAGGAAAAACTTTGGCCACATCTGTCTTCGTGGTGGCCCAACGATGAAGCACCCTTTTGGGTAAGGACGGTTTGCCCATGCGCGTGATGGCTGAAATGACGCTATCGCGATCTTGGCTTTGCGCAAAGGTGCCCAGTGTCTTCAAGGCGGCGGCTTGAAACATAGCAAGATCGTCTGGCAGCGCTTGAACAGCTGGCGCCGCATCAGGGGGTAATAGGTCAAACATGTTCGCCGCGGCCACCAGTCGATCCACGCCGTAGGTGCTGCGTTTTTCGAGGCAGCTGACATAGCGATTTCGAGCGATTTTCAACCTCTCATCTCCGGCTATCCAGTTTTTGATCACTGTGGCGAACGCTTCGGGATGATGAATGGGATCGAGCGGTAAATCGCCGGGAGAGGGCTTGTGATGGTCTCCCCTGGGGCCCTTGGGTGCGTAGCTCCAATGAACTTGCAGAGATCTTGATCTGGCCGGGTCCGCCGTCGTTGTTGTGATTTCCAGGTTCTTGATCTTTTGTGGCCGGCCCGCTGCAACGGACAGAAAACGCCGAAGCAAAGCGACGCGATCAATGGCCTCGGAAAAATGGAGGGGCTGCCCGGGTTCGAGGGAAACAACCATCTCGTTGGTCATGTGGTTGCCCAGTGGGCCACCCATCGAGAAAGTAGGGCGATGGCGAACGGCTATTTTTCCCAGAGCGGTATCCACTTCGATCACGTTGATCTTGCCCGTGAAATAGTGCACCTCCGGCCACTCGCCAACTTCGATTGCCCTGATTTTACGATTTTGAGCCAAAACGACGTCCATGATCGGCGCGGCGTCGATCACCAGGCCAAACGCATCGAAATCGTAAAAAAGCGTAGAGAGGTCGCTGACTGAAAAATCCAGACGATGAATGTTCTGAGCTGTTGGATCGAGGTGCTCGTCACCCACCACAACATGGTGAGGAAAGAGCTTCGCTGAGTGATAGGAAACTTGCACGCGCGTGCTGCGACTTTGGGAGGCCCAAATGCAGTCGATACAGCTGATTTTTTGCCCATCCACGCTTGACCCATGGATGTAACGGGGGAGGGCGCCGAGGTTGATCTCAGAGCTGCTGCGCAACGTCAGCGAGCTGCCGGACCCTTTGATCAATACCTCTCCGAACAGCTCCTGATTGGACGCCAAAAAGGGGCCGTGGAATGCAAGTGTCTCGCTGCTTGATTTCGCCATCGACAGTGAACCCCAAGGCTTGATCAAAGACGTTGCGCCTCGCGGTTGAGCTTATCCGAGCGGGGCGACACATAGCAGGGGACCCACACTGGGCCTTTACTTTTGCGGCGCATCGTTTGCGGCGGCCGGTTGGACAGACAAACAAGCCGCCCGAAGGCGGCTCGTTGAAATAAGGTTCCGTCGTTTTTCAGTTGTTGATGAACACCGAAACCTTTCCGTCCTGACGCCAAGCGCCGAGGTGGAGGGTCCGATGCCCGAAGTCATAACTTGCGTCGCACGTGAAGTTCCACCGCTTCTCACCTCTGCCAGTCTTGTCGGTGTTGTCCAGCGTGCAGTTCACCGCTTTGGGCACAGCGCTCATGCTGTATTTCTCAGCAATGGCCTGTTGGATGTCTTCGTTGGACGGCGCGCCCGAACATCCTGTCAACAGGCTCGCGGCCGTGATCAGGGCCAGGACCGCAACCGTTTTCGATGCCTTGTGGTTTGTCTTGGTCATCTTCATCCGTTTTTCCATGCCGTTAAGCGTGCTTGCCATTCTTCGGCTGAGCGGTAATTCGGAAACTTGACCGTCAGAGTGGGCCGCATGAGGTCTTTGACCTTGAAGACAATGCGGTTGTTGCGTTTTTGCCCGATGCCAACGCCTGCCGTGATGATCAACCACTCATGAGACCACTCGCTGATTTGGGAACGGTCCAGCACGACGGGGTCGCCCCGATCCGGTTGGAGCCACACCCGATCGTGGTTGGTGTCCAGGGCGATGTTCTTCGCGTGATAGGCAATCTGAAAATCGGCCGGTAAGGACTTGGGGCGCTTGTAAGTCGGTTTGGAGAAAGCGCTCAGGATCATCCAGAGAACCACCGCGATGATGGATCCAATGACCAATGTGTCCGTCAGCCCGCGCGTTTGGAAGCCGATCACCGTAATCAGCAAAGCGCCGATCACGGCGAGCGTGATGCGAATTTTTTCACTCATGGCGGGCGCCCTCAGTTCGCTTTGCCGGCAGGGTCGAAACCTTGCACCCACAGCACTTTGCCGGCCATGTTGTTGATGCCTTTGTCGGTGGCATCTTCATAGCCACACGCATACATGAGGCGCAGCAAGATTTCATGGTATTGCGGCATCAGCGGGTTGCGCTCAGCACCAAAGTTCAACGCAAACAAACTGTGAGGAGGATTGGGCCCGGCGTCCCGTTCATTGGCGGTGTCCGCGTGCGAGATGCCCTGGATGTTCACCGCGCCGTCCATCTTCATCACGACGTTGTCGGTGGTGTGCGTGGCGCTCAGCTGCATCGAGCCGCCCATGTCGTCACGGATGAACAACGGCGCATTGCAAACTTGGAACGTCTCCTCAACGTGTTCGCGCACGGAACGCCAAATCGTGGCGCGCGCCGTCCAGCACGGCAGGTTCGGACCCCAAGCAGTGAAGAAGATCGAAGCCCGGGGCCACGCGTCTCCCGAATGCCAGTTGTTGAACAACCCTGTGAACTGGCCGCCGCTGGCGGGGCTGATCGGCCGGAAAGTGGCACCCGTTGTGGTGGCACCACCGCCGGCATTGCCGACCCCCGGATGATTGCCAAGGACATTCGACGCGGTTTGGGAGACCGCAGAACCCGCGCGCTGCAAAAAGCCTTGGAAGCCGGTGCCCTGCGCGCTGACGGAATTGACGAGGAGGAGACCGGCGCATAACGCCGCCAGCCCAAAAAGAAGTGCTTTGATCATGTGGAACCCCTGTGTGATCGTTAAGGCGGCCGGCTGGCCGCATCCATGGCTTCGCTCACGGATGGCACGAGATTATTCCTAAAACACATGGAAAGATGAAAGAGGGATAACCAAGCGCGGCCGTTACGTTTGGCCCATGCCCAAGTCCATTCCAAAGCCTTCATCTGTGCACCGGCCCGAACAGGCGGTGTTGGCTCATTTACTCCGAGAGCTGCGGCTGGCCGCAGGCATGACCCAGAGCCAGGCGGCTGATGCCATTGGGATCACGCAAACGGGCATCAGCGATTTTGAAACCAGCGACCGCGGCTTGGAGCTATTGATTGCGCGCGATCTTGTGCGCGTCTATGGCGGCGACTGGTTGGCCTTCATGGCCGAACTGGAAAAGCGGCTTAACGCAGGGACAACTCCGGCCAGTGCGCTCATCCGCAAGCGGCCCAGAGTTTCAGGCAAGTCTAAAAAATGAATTGCTAGACATAAATGTCTTGGGTGCACCGCCGTGGTCAGGGGAGAGCTATGAAGTTTAGAGATGTCGCGTCACGCATCACCGGTTTCAGTGTTCCGATATTTGGCCTTCAATGGAACCCACCAGAAGCAGAATGCGCCATTGCTCATCGCGTGCTGACGTTTTTGGAAGACCGACGGATCCTCTATGTGCCGTCAGAGATGGAGGATCCTTCCCAAGGAGTGCGATCGGTCCTTCACATCCGAGAATTTCTCACCGGCGAATTGGGCAAGCTTCCTGGTGACAATCAGTTGATCCAGAGCCTTCGAGCCATGCGCGCCGCGTGTCGGAAATACCTCGACGCCGTGGGTCCCGAAGATGGCCCAGTTGTGCGGCATGGTTTCAGTCATGGTCACTACGCGAGCTGGGAATTCAATCAAGCGCTGGGTGAGCTCCGAGGGGTATTTGGCGTCTACATAGCCATCTTGGCGGCCACGCACGGACTTGACGTTGAAAAAGGACTGGCCACCATTGTGCCTAGCCTTGATGTGGACCGTCAGGTGTAGTGGGATAGTTTCCAAGGAGCAACTCATTGGATCAAACACTCATCCCCTTTGCGATGCGTTCCGCTGACAACGAAATCGTCGGCGTTGCAGATGTTCCGTCTGGACTGTCTTGCGGTTGTATTTGCCCATCGTGCTCGACGGCACTGATTGCGCGAAAAGGAGACGTCAAAATCTGGCACTTTGCGCATCAAGGCCGGGCGGAGGAGAGCACGACCCAGACGCGCTGTGATTTTTCATGGGACGTTTCCGTTCGACTGATGGCCCGTCAGCTTTTACAGGGCCCTACACGCATGTGTTTGCCGCCTTGCCATGGCGAGCTCTTCGATAGCGTGCCTGGCGCCAGAGGTCAAGGGCACGGGGCGTTTGCGGTGGCGCCTGCGCGAACCATTGAGCCGATTTCTTGCAGTGTCGATGTTCCGTTCGCCGGCGCACTGGTGGATGTGTTGATGGAAACTGCGGAGGCGCCATTCATCGTCTACTTTACTTACGACGGGCGGTTGGTTCCCGACGTCCTTAAAGCGCCTATGGTTCCGTGCGCTGGCGTTCTCGCGATCAGCATTCCAGCGCTAGCGCCGAGGTTTGTGACGCAAATGGGAGACGCTCGCACACCGCGCCAAATATTGGCCGACCTGCTGGCCGACGACATTTCCTCAAAGCGCTGGATTTATCATCCCGACTACGCCAGAGCCCAAGAGCTTGCCCGGGCTGAGTTTGCCGAGCAGATTGCGAGGCGTCCGGCTGTGCGGCCCATGACGTATCCAATGCGTGGCAGAACCCCACCAACCCCACAAGCGAAAGTGCCATACACATTGATCACGCCGACACCCGGCGAGAAGCCACTTTTCCACTGCGTCAATTGCGAGTTCAAGTGGGGGCAGTCAATGGGCGGCATGGATCTATGTCCTCAGTGCGGAAGCATTTTCATGATTGTTCGTATTCGTGAGCACCGATCGCCTTAGGCGTAATCAATCCTTTCAATCCTTTCGTGATTTGTCATCGCCGTGCCCCAGATGTTCAGAAAGCTTTTCCCGCTTATCAAGAATGACTTCGCCGGTGCTCATCCGGGTAATGTGCTCCACATACAAGTCGTTCTCTCGGTCTATGACCATGAGGCGGCGGTGCCATTCGTTGTCTTTCACGAAAAAGCTGGGTCCATCGCGTTGTTCAACGATTGGACGTTTCATTCCGGGCCGTTTTTGCTTAATTCTGTAACCATCAATCACGCGGATTGTTTCAGTGATGGTCGCAAATAGGCTGCGCGTCAGTGACCCACACATGGGGCACGGGAGCAAAGCCAGCGCTGGATCCTCAGAGAGTTCAGCGTTGCATTCTGCGCAATTGCGTTGATCAAGCATGGGCGTCCTAGTTATCGGCAATACGGACCCGCGTGGGCCCGATCGGATTTGCGATAGAGAGGCGAGTAGAGTTTCAAGACCAGAGATGCATTGTGTCGTTAGGAATACGAGCGCCCGCCGCGACCAGGGGGCGCATCGGGATCGCGTTCGGGAAGCTCGCCGACGCGGTCAGCCCGGCGCTCAGCCAAATCCTGCTGGGCGAAAATTTCCATGTAAGTGGCCATTCGCTGCACATAGGTGGCCAAGGAAATCTGATCGCAGGACGTGGCTTTGCTCACCAGCTCGAAAGGCAGATCGAGGCTGCTGATCAGATCAACGGGGCGAGTGTGTTGGTTGCCGCGGAAATCTGTGGGCACCATGAGAAAGACCCATTCATCGGTAGGCGCGCCCCGAGACAGAAACTGTTGGAAGCTGGCGTGCTTGATGCCGCGCCTTGAACCGCCGCGCAAGATTTCCTCATCCAGACCATAGATGACCCGTTCGGCGGCCGTCATTACCGACGGGCCGAGTGACTGATACGTTCCATCGGAACTGATCGAGGAGGGCGGTGCGGGCTGGGCGGCTTCGTCTAATTTTTGCCGAACCCAAAGCCTCAGTTCGCCCAGTGGATAGCTGATATCGGGTTGTTTGCCGGCTGCCGCGGAATTGATCCATTGCGGCGGCTTCACGTTTTGCTTTCGCCAGGCGTCGAGTGTGGCCGGTGCCTTGTTCAAGAAGCCGCATGCCTGATAACGGGTCAACATCTGCGCGTCGTCGCGCCCACTCAACGTTTGTAAAAACGGGTCGGCGACAAGTTCGGCGAGCGTGGGTTTCTTGGCCATGCGCCGATCTTCGCAGCAGGGCGTCACAAGCTCAAATGCTGGCTTTAAACCGGGGAGACGGGGACCGATGAAGCAAAACCTTCGGTGGTCACCGGGGCGACACGCATGAAAAAGCCCACTTCGAGAAGTGGGCTAGGTCGTTGTTCTACATGGTGGCCGGGGACGGAATCGAACCGCCGACACGGGGATTTTCAATCCCCTGCTCTACCAACTGAGCTACCCGGCCGAAGATACACAACCGCGCGGGTTGTTCGTTCCATGTAGAGCCGCGCATTAAACCGAATACGCGGGTTTTCGTCAAGACTCAGTATCAGGAGTGACGTAGCCAGTGGGTTTGGCGAAGTCGCCGCCGAACAGGAATTTCTCCATTTCTTCGGCGAGATACTTACGCGCTTTCGGATCGAGCGGGTTGAGGCGGTATTCGTTGATGAGCATGGTCTGATGGCTCAGCCATTGTTGCCACGCGGGCTTTGAAATCTCCGCATAGATGCGTTGACCCAAGGGACCAGGCCATGGCGCGAAATCCATACCTTCGGCATCGATGTCGAGCTTGCTGCAGTGAATGGTGCGGCTCATGGGTGATCCTCGGCGGTTACGGCTTTGCAGACAACAGTTATGGAAGATATTTGGTGCAAGGGGTGCGCCAGCCGGTCACTGGACTCAGACTCAGGCCAGGTCATTGATCTTCAGAAGCAGCTCACGCACCGGCGCAGGCAGGCCCAGTGTGACGAGCTCGTCTGCGGTGCACCAACGCTGTTGCGGATTATCGGCGATGCCGTGATGTGCTGTCGCCCCATCAAACAACAATGGCTCGATATTCAATCGATAGTGGCTGAAAACGTGCACGAATGAAGTGAGCGTCTGCGCGTCGTCGATCTGCGCGAGCTTTTGCGCAGTCGACCACGCGGTAGTTGCATCGGCCGCTTCAGGCAGGCTCCACAGGCCGGGCCAAACGCCGAGCGGGCCGCGGCGCTCCAGCAGCACGCGTCGCCGTGCATCGCGCAGAATCAGCATCGCCGTAGTGCGCGTTGGAATGGCCTTGGCTGGTTTGCGGCTGGGCAATAGCGCGGTGAGGTTGTCGCGATAGGCGATGCAGTCGCCTGCTAACGGACAGGCTTCGCATTGAGGGCGTGAACGCACGCAAATCGTGGCGCCCAGATCCATGATCGCCTGCGTGTAGTCGGCCACGCGTGCGGTGGGTGTGTGGGCGTCGGCATGCTTCCACAGCTGCTTTTCCACCGTGCTTTGACCAGTGTGGCCGTGGATGCCGTGATAGCGGGTCAGCACGCGTTTCACGTTGCCGTCGAGGATCGGGAAACGTAGTCCGTATGCCTGTGCCAATATCGCACCAGCGGTCGACCGGCCAATGCCGGGCAGGGCGGCGAGCGCATCGTAATCGCGCGGCATCTCACCGCGGTATTGCGCGATGCAAATCTGTGCCGCGCGATGCAAAAAACGGGCGCGGCGGTAGTAGCCCAGGCCTGACCACAAGGCCAGCACGGTGTCTTCATCGGCTTCGGCGAGATCGCGCAGTGTCGGCAACGCGGTGACGAAGCGTTCGAAGTAGCCGACGACTGTACTTACCTGGGTCTGCTGCAGCATCACTTCGGATAACCATACGCGGTAGGCGTCGCGCGGATGCTGCCAGGGCAGGTCCTTGCGGCCGTGCTGGTCGAACCAGCGCAGCAGCCGTTTTGCCACGGATAACGTCATGGTTTTTTGTTGACCGCAGGTTGGGTCGCGGCGGGTTTGGCGACGAGCGCCGTGCTGGCAGCGGCCGGCACGCTGTCGCCGGTATCCAGTGTCAGCCCTTCGATGGTGACGCCAGCAGCCTGGAGCTTGGCCATTTCAAGGTGACCGTTGACGGGGGGGGCATTGAGCGGCAGCGGTTGTTCACCGCCGAGCTGATTCCACCAACTGGCCAATGCCAGCGGTGGCAAGCGCAGGTCGGCGTGGTTGCCCGGTCCATCCAGTTTCAGTACGAGCAGTAGCGGATTGGTCTGGTCGGCTGGCGTAAGCAATAGTGAAATCGCGTATTGCCCAGCATTGGCCTGGTCGAGCGTACCGGTCAGGTTGGCTGCTGCATCGGCAGCACCATGCCAGCGCGCGCTGCCGTTCAATGCGAGAACCAGCAAATTGCCTTGCGAGAGATGCAGGGCGACATCATCCAGTTGCAGCGAGTTTTCGTGGATGCGCGGCGTGGCCGATAGCCGAAGTTGCAGTGGCACGCCTGTTGCCGTAGTGGCGGATAGACTCAGCGGAAATGGCTGGCCCGAGATCAGGCTGCCGGCATTGAGCCAGACGTTGCCAAGCAGTAGCTGATCACCGCGTACGATGCTGCCGCGCACGATGTTCACGCCGGTATCGATACGGGGGATATTGGTCGGCGCACTTTGCGGCTGAGCGGGCAAGGCGGTCAGCCACGCTTGCAGCGCTTCGAGGTCGACTCGGGGTGCATCAATCTGCAGTTGCGAGATGACGGTTGGGCCGCCAAGCAATGTGCGCCACGGTAGCTCCAGCTCCCCGTGCGCGGCCAGCAGGATCGGCACGCTGGCATTTTGCGCGTTGATGGTGATGCCGTTGAGATCCAGCGCCGGGCGCGGAAACAGCGTTGGACTGGCCGGGCTGGCGAGGTTCAACTCAAGCCCTGCAGCGCGTGCCTGGGCTTGGAGCATGGCAGTGAAACGATCCGGCTGCAGCAGCAAATAGACGGCTGTGACCACGACGAGCACAACCGTCAGCGCGAGGCCGCCGAGCGTTAGCAGGATCAGTCGCCACCGGCGCGGCATCGATCAGCCCCGTGATTGCCGGTGGTCAGTCATGGCTGCGCTCATCCTGACCAAGGCTGGTGGGTAAAAGGCCGTCGACAAACGCCTCGACTTCGAACGTGCGCAGATCCGTCGCGGTTTCACCGAGTCCGACGAATCGGATCGGAAGGCCGAACTCACGCGCCAGCGCGAAGATCACGCCGCCCTTGGCAGTGCCGTCAAGTTTGGTGACGACCAGTCCGGTGACGCCCACGATCTGGCGGAATTGCCGCACCTGATTCACGGCGTTTTGGCCGGTGGTGCCGTCGATCACCATCAGCACCTCGTGCGGTGCATCGACATCGATTTTTTTCAACACGCGGGCGATCTTGCCCAGTTCGTCCATCAGGCCACCCTGCGTGTGCAGACGACCGGCGGTGTCGGCGATCAGCACATCGGCGCCGCGCGAGCGCGCGGCCTGCAATGCATCGAAGATCACGCTGGCCGAATCGGCATCCTGTCCCTGCGAGATCACCGGCACCTGGTTGCGCTCGCCCCAGGTTTTCAGCTGGTTGACGGCGGCGGCGCGAAAGGTGTCGCCGGCGGCCAGGATCACTGAACGTTTTTCGTCGCTCCAGCGACGGGCCAATTTGCCAATGGTCGTGGTCTTGCCGGCACCGTTGATGCCGACAGTCAGCACTACAAAGGGTTTGTGACCAGTCACATCCAGCGGCTTCTCGATCGGCTTGAGCATGGCGACCAGCGACTCGCGCAGCGCTTTCAGCAACGCCGGCGCATCGGCAAATTCGCGCTTGTGCATGCGCTTGCGCAGGTTTTCGACCAGCTCGGTACTGGCCTCGATACCGACATCGGCGCTGATAAGCGTGGTCTCGAGCTCGTCGAGCAGATCGTCGTCGAGCTTGGGATGACGCACGAACAGTGAGGTAAGCCCGCGGGAAAACGCATTGCCGGACAGTCGATCGCGCCAGCTGCGTTTGGCTGGTGCCTGATCTTCAGTGATGGCGCTGATAGCAAGGTTGTCGGCCTGCTGCTGTCCCACGTTATCTTGATCGCCCGGTTGTGGCTCGATACTCGCCGGAACTTCCGCCAGAACCTCGCGCAGCATTGCCTCGCTGCTTTCCGGTGTGGCGGCGACATCAGCCGATGAGGGAGGGGTAATCGGCTCCGACGTGGTCTCGGTGGGCTTCTTCTTCCAGAACTTGAGCATTGCGGCGGCGATTCAAAGACAATGGCGGGCATGCTATCACCCCAACCTATACTGCCCGCTGAGGATTCCGTAGCACGGAGGCGCATGTGAGCGCGGCGCGCGCCGCCGGGCCCGGGCGCATCCGCATCATCGGCGGCAGCCTGCGCAATTCCCGGCTTGACGTACCTGATCTGCCGGGGCTGCGCCCGACGCCCGAGCGAGTGCGGGAAACCCTGTTCAACTGGCTGGCGCCGACGATTGAAGGTGCGCGCTGTCTCGATCTTTGCGCCGGTACCGGCGCGCTGGGCATCGAGGCGCTGTCGCGCGGCGCGGCCAGTGTGCAATTCGTCGAGCGCGATGCGCGTGCGGTGCAGGCGTTGTGGCAAAACCTCGATAGGCTGAAGGCAGCTGCCGGCCAGGTGGCCGCCACCGACGCGCAGCAGTTCCTCGGCGGCTCGCCGCAGCCGGCAGATCTGGTGTTTCTCGATCCGCCGTTTGCCCTGGATCTCTGGAGCGGGCTGGCACAGCAGCTGGAGCAGGGCGGCTGGCTGACCGCGCGGGCCATCGTCTATGTCGAGTCGCCGCGTGCCGTGGTTCCCCCGTTGCCGCCGAACTGGCAGCTGCACCGAGAAGGTCATGCCGGTGAGGTGCGCTTTGCGCTCTATCGGCGCTAATACTAGTGATGACACGCCATAGTTGGTGCCTCGAATCCATGCGCCTACGCATGGCTTGGCTCGGTGATCCACCACCGCGCGGCTTCCGTTAAGCTACGCGGACTTTTCATCGACCTTCCCCGTCTCATAGAACTCCGTCTCGTGAACAAACCTTTGGGCAATCCGCGCTTTGCCGTTTATCCCGGCACGTTCGATCCGATCACCAACGGTCACGCCGACCTGGTGGCGCGTGCCGCACCATTGTTCGACCGCGTGCTGGTAGCGGTGGCCGACAGCTCCAGCAAGGGGCCTGGCTTCAGCATTGACGAGCGAATCACTCTGGCGCGGCTGGCGCTGGCCGATCTGCCCAATGTTGAAGTGCGTGGCTTCGATTGCCTGCTGGCAACCTTTGTCGAGGAAGTGGGGGCTGGCGTGATTATCCGCGGCCTGCGCGCGGTGTCGGATTTCGAATACGAATTTCAGCTGGCGAGCATGAATCGTCATCTGATCCCGCAGGCGGAGACGCTGTTTCTGACGCCAGCGGAGCAATACAGTTTTATCTCCTCGTCGCTGGTACGCGAGATCGGCCGCCTCGGTGGCGACATCTCCGGTTTCGTCCATCCGGCGGTACAACAGGCCATGCGGCAGCGCTGGCAAAAGAGCCGAGCCGGCTCCCACAAGCAACCCGAAATAGAAGGTGATCACCATGCGTAAGTTCGCTCTCATCGCTGCCCTCGCGCTGGCCGCTACCCTGTCCCTGAGCGCCTGCAACAAACAGCAGGACGACCAGCAGGCCGGCCCGGCCCAGGCACAGCAGGTGCCCAAGCCCACCAACCCGAACGACGCCAAGGGGTGGAATGACTATCTCGGCGACCTCGTGCAGAAAAATCTGCAGGGCATGACCGCCAGCCAGCCATTCGCTTATCTGGTTGATGCCGGTGATACCGACGAGGCCAAAGCCAACAACCAGCGGCAGCTGTCGAACGTGCAGGACTCGGTGGCTCGCGGCGTGCTGCCGGGTAACCTGATGGCCTTTGCCGGCGCCAATTCCGGCAAGACGGCCGACTTGCTCGTCGCCGCATTCAAGGATGCCAAGCCGGGTTCGTTCAAGGACGTGATCGTGTTGTTCATCGGTGACAAGGCCGACGAGCAGCGCGTGACCGACGTGATCAAGCCAACGGGTGCGACGTTCCACTTCGTGGCGATGTAAGACCTCGCGAATAGCTGTGGCCGCGTCTCGCGGCCACAGCTCGCGGGCTTCCCTGTTTACGGATAGGGATGAACAAAAGGCTGCTCCCGGCCGTATCGCCGCAGTGACGAAACTCTGCGTGCCAGCTCGACCATTACCCCGGGAATCACGCGCCCAGCATGTATTATTGAATGCATGTCTCTCAAAATCCTCGATACCTGCGTCAACTGTGACGTCTGCGAACCGGCTTGCCCGAACAAGGCAATTTCGCTGGGTGAGGAGTTCTATGTGATCGATCCGGACCTGTGCACCGAATGCATCGGTCATCACGACGAGCCGCAGTGTGTGGTGGTCTGTCCGGTCGAATGCATCATCACTGATCCCGAAAACGTCGAGTCGCACGAGCAGCTCGATCTCAAATACCAGCACCTGATGGCCAAGGAGTCTGTTGCATGAAGGTATCCCTGCGCTGGCGCGCATTGTCGTGCAGCCTGTTATTCGTGACGAGTGTCGCCTGTGCCGCCGACGGTTCACCAAAAGATTCGCCTTCAACGTCGATCAAGTCTGTCGCCCCCCAGCAACGCCCGGGTCATGCGGCGATCGCCAGCGCCAATTTTCTCGCCACCAATGCCGGCCTCGAAGTGTTGGCCAAGGGCGGCAATGCGTTTGACGCAGCGATCGCGGTTGCGTCGACGCTCTCGGTGGTGGAGCCGGAAAGCTCCGGCATCGGTGGTGGTTTCATGGGCGTGCTGCATCGGGCCAAGGACGACCACGACACGTTTATCGACGCTCGCGAAACGGCACCGATGGCGGTCAACAGCAAGGATTACCTCAATCCTGACGGCAGCCCGAACCGCGATGCGGCATTGAAAGGTCCGCTGTCGGCCGGCATTCCTGGCGAACCGGCAGGCCTGGTGCTGATCGCCAAACGTTACGGCAAGCTGCCGCTGCAGCAGTCGCTGGCGCCGGCGATCCGCATTGCCCGTGATGGCTTTCAGCCGGACCCGCGTCTGCTGGGTGCAATCAATGAGCAGCAGAAAGATCTGCAGCGCTGGCCCGCCTCGGCTGCCAAATATCTGCCCAATGGTGCGCCGCCGGTGCAGGGCGCCATCTGGCGCGATCCCGATCAGGCACACACGCTCGAACTGCTCGCTGCGAAGGGCGACGAAGGTTTTTATCACGGTGAGACGGCGGCCAAGTTGATTGCTGCTGTGCAGGCGGCTGGCGGCAATTGGACGCTGGCTGACCTGGCCAATTACCGCGCGAAGGAGCGCACGCCGATCACGGTCAACTATCGCGGATACCGCATTGTGACCGCGCCACCGCCGTCGTCCGGTGGTGTGGCGATTGCCGAGATTCTCAACATATTGTCTGGTGTCGATCTGGACAAGCTCGATCAGGCGCATCGCGTGCATTACGTCGTCGAGGCAATGCGTCGTGCGTATCGCGATCACAACGATTACCTGGGCGATCCGGATTTCGTCACTATGCCGCTGGACATGCTGCTGTCGCCGTTCTACGCCGATGGTTTGCGTCAGAGCATCCTGCCGGATCGGGCCACGCCATCGTCGATGTTGCCGGCCGCCGAGGCTAGCGAGCCAGGCATGCATACCACGCATTTTTCGATCATCGATGCAGACGGCAATATGGTCGGTATCACCTCGACGGTGAACTACGTGCTGGCCTCCACCTTCGTCGCTGCCGGTACCGGCGTGCTGCTCAACGACGAGATGGATGACTTCGCCCTGGTGCCGAACAAGCCCAACGTCTATGGCTTGCTGGGCAGCGTGGCTAACGCGCCAAAAGGTGGCAAGCGCCCACTCTCGTCGATGTCGCCGAGCATCGTGATCGGTGCCGATCGCACCGCTGTTATCGGCTCGCCGGGCGGCTCGACCATCATCACCCAGGTGCTTGAAGGCATCCTCCATTTCATCGATGGTGAGAGTGCGAAGCAGATCGTCGCGGACAAGCGCTATCACCATCAGTACATGCCCGACGAAGTCGACGTGGAGACCGGCACATTTGACCAGCCCACCAGCGACGCGTTGACCCAGATGGGCTATGCGTTGAAGCAGCGGGAGTCGTGGGGTTTCATGAACGTGGTTACCTGGGACCGCAAGGCTAACCAGCTCAATGCGGCCAGCGATCCACGCCATCCATCCGGCCTCGGTAAAGTGCAGTGATCGCGTGACCGCGAAAGCTTCTATCCGTCATGTATTGCCGCGATTTGCGGCCGGATTCGCTTGATGAGCCCATTCAGCGGTGCGTCGATGCGTTGCGTGGTGCTGCACATCGTCGGCGTCCTGCTGATGTTCGCCGGGGTGATGCTGGTGGCGCTCACCGCGCACAGCCTGATGAATTACCGCCTGGCTGCCAATCGGCACGGTGGCGAAATAATGGATCTGGGTAGCGATACCAGCCTGCAGACTGGCCAGTATGGCCACATGGCGAGAGTCGTTGGTACGCCGAGCGTAGTCGAGCCACCGAGCGATCCGGAGTTTGGCCAGAAGGTCAATACGCCGGTGCTTGTGCGACACGTGGAAATGTTCCAGTGGCGTGAGCTTCACTTTGGCAGCGCGATCAGTTACGAGCTCGCCTGGATGGATCGACTGCTCGATGCCAGTCGCTTTGACCAGCCGGTGGGTCACGCCAATCCCGCCAGTTTCCCTATCAGCGGCAAAAAATTCGACGCGACACTGGTGCAGATCGGTGGTTTCAGGCTCTCGCCTGAACTGGTTCGCGCACTTCCCGGTTCCGCGACCGTTGAACCGGATATGAAATCGCTGCCAGCCAATCTCGCGGCAAGCTTCAGTCCCTATCAGCAGTACCTGACAACCAGCACTCAACCGGATAGCCCAAGAGTGGGTGATGTGCGCGTGAGCTGGGACGAAATTCCGTTGCGGGAGATGACGATTTTTGCGCGCATCGACGGCGATCGGTTGGTGCCGGCCACCGACGTCGCCGACGGCAAGGGCTACGATATCGAGGTCGGCGAAGTGCCTCTGCTCGACATGCTGCCTGACATGCCGATTCCACCGGACTATCTGGTGTTTCGGCGGATAGCTGCCGTTTTGCTGGCTGCGTTGGGTGCCTTTGTATTGCTGGTGGCGCGCAATCGCCGCCGTGATCCGCTGCTGGCCCTGGGTCTGGGCGCGCTGGTGGTTGGCGTGGTGTCCACCGTGCTTTGGCTCGGTAACGATACGTGGACCATGACCGCCTGGTTGCTGGTTACCGTGCTTGGCATGGCCTTGGCTGTCTGGCGGTTGCGCTGGCACAAGCGTCGAGCGACCGACAGGCTTTGAACACGACAATCATTTGGACGTCTATTTATTTCGCTTTGAACAGGTTCTCGTGTTCGATGAACCATAGTCCGGCGAACAGTTTCGGGTCGATGGAATAGCCCTCTGCCGCACGCGCAAACAACCATGCGCCAGCCTCATTGCGCGGCACCGCATGCACCATGATGTTTTCCGTTTCATCGCCGCCGCCGGCGCTGACCTTCTCCAGATCGTATGCGCGTACAAAGGCGATCATCTCGGTGCTCATCCCCGATGATGACGGTCCGCGATGAATGAACTCCAGGCGCTGGCAGCGATAGCCGGTTTCTTCTTCCAGTTCGCGCTGAGCAGCAAGTAACACGCCCTCGTCTGCTTGCTCGGCGATGTCGCCGACCAATCCCGCGGGCATCTCGATGGTGTGCTGCTGAATCGGCACGCGATACTGCTCGACGAACAATAGTTCGTCCTCGGGAGTCACTGCCAGAATGATCACGGCACCGGCGGGATTGGTGCGCTCGACATATTCCCAACGGCCGCGCTTGCACAGGCTCAGCCAGCGGCCTTGATAGAGCATTTCGACTGATGCATGAGCGTCGGCAGGTAGCGGATGAGTGTTGGGCTTCATCGGAGGTCTGATTTGGGGGCCTCGGCATGTTGCCGTGTCCGGGCCGGCACGACAACCGTGCGTGCGATCAGGCGCTGTGCTCCTGCGCGACCACGGGCACCGGTTTCAACCGTACCGCGAACGCGACGCCGGCGATCAGCAGTGCGATACCGAGCAGCGTCAATGGTGCAGGCATTTGACCGCGCAGCGCGAATGCATAGCCCAGTGCCGACAAGGTCTCGAACACGATCAGCTGGCCGGCCAGGGTCGTTGGAAGGCGTTGGCTGGCCTCGTTCCAGCACAATGTGCCCAGCCAAGAAGCGAACAAGCCGATGGCTACCATCAGCCCGATGAATAGCCCGGGCCGCGGGCCGAATGGCAACGCTAGCGGATGGCTGGTGGTGCGAGTGACCAGCCACAGCAAGGCATAGCCGGCCAGTGCCAGCGGCAGCACGGCGACGCCCTGCGCCGTGCTCCACACGCGCGGATGCCGATCGGGATGCGCGCGCAGCCAATCGGCATTGCGCAACGGATACCAGGTCCAGCAGGCAACGGCTGCAATGGCCAGCACAACGCCGAGCGCATAGTTGCTGCCATCGATGGGCGTCTGTTGCTGCAGGTCGAGCAGCTCAACCCGATTGACGCAGCCGATGCCGGCGGCGATCAGCAGCAGCGAAGGCAACAGCTGGCGCCAGCGCAGGGTGCCGTCGCGCTGCGTGTTGCGGTGATTCGCGCAGACCGCGATCACTACCGGCAAAGTGCCGATGATCATCGTCGGTAGCGGCGCCCCGACGCGCTGGATCGCGCTGGCCAGGCACAGGTAGTACAACAAGTTGCCGACCAAGGCGAGCTTGAGTGCTTCCAGCCAATCGCCACGGCTGAGTCGACGCAGACCGGCGCGGTCGAACCAGGCCAGCATCAGCGCAATCAGGCCGAACGCAAAATAGCGCCCGACCGATAGCAGGGCGGCAGGGTAATCAGGCAGCAACAAGGGGGCGATAAAGACCAGACCCCACATCAAGCCCGCAGCCAGGGCGTAGAGGATTCCGAGCGGCATGGTTCGGAGTATGGGTGAAAACCGCCCATTCGGCCCAGCGTCTGCTCAGCGCAGCAGGCTGC
>Ga0302220_10000207_pt1 | contig 52761 bp, 73 predicted proteins | sample II_Palsa_E1_3_FD_194572 | JGI IMG/M metagenome (GOLD analysis project Ga0302220, IMG submission 194572) | Peat permafrost microbial communities from Stordalen Mire near Abisko, Sweden - II_Palsa_E1_3 | ecosystem: Environmental > Terrestrial > Soil > Palsa > Peat permafrost | place: Sweden...
CAAAGCTCAGATGGATCATCTCAAGTGCCGCCAGTAGTGCTGCATGCGAGGCGGCGAGGGCATCACGATAAATTCCAGTGCTCTTGTCGGGATCGCTAATAGGTTTGCTCATGATTGCTCCTTTCCCGACCTATAGAAGACGTAACAGACAGCTATAAAAAAGGCACCCAAGATAAAAACCCCTAAAGGCCTGGGCCACCACTCTACGGTGTCGCCGCTAAAGGTCATACCGGCAGCAATGATCAGAACTGCAAAGATCAAGACGCAGACCGCACAGATCGCGGTAACTCCTAATAGATAGCGTACGAAGCCCATTACCCCAACTCCTTCGTGGCCTTAATAGCGGCGCGTATCGAAACCAGCTTGGCGGCATCGCCGGGATCATTTTTCAGACGGCGAGCGTAGCTCAGCCGGCCGTTCTCCATCACCCATTCAAGCGCTGCTAGTAGTGCTGTATGCGAGGCGGTGAGGGCGGCAATATAATGCTTCGCGTCCTTGAAAGCAAAGCAGATCGCAGCGATGGACATTTCGCTCATGACATCGGGTGAGCATTTGGCCCAGCGCTCGATAGATCGAGTCAGTTTCATCACGCACCTCCCTTCACAGTCTTGATCACCGCGTCGAGCACATAGTGCAATCGTTCAAGGTCCCCGATCGGCTCGTTCGAGCCCAGGGCCGGGATGTTCAGTTTCACAAGTTCCAGACCTTCGAGGACTTTTTGCATATCCTTGGGCAGTTGCGGGCGGCGATCCGCGAAGATTGCGTGCCGCTCTAACCCCTCTGCAATCCACCCCATGACCTCATCCTTCTGGACGTACAACGTGCGCTGGCCACCGAGCTGCTCTTCTCGTGTTGGGAGGCCGTCCATGACGCCACGCAGCCACTCCCAAGAATTCACGGGACTTGCAGCGTACGGAGTCTCCTCCCCCGCCACCGGGGGCAGACGTGTCGACTTCTGCGGTGGGGTGTACTTGCCACCGACAGCAATCCGGTCATTGATGAAGTTGATAAAATCGGCTGAGTCTTCTCGGGTGGTACCAATCTCCAAGCCATCGAACCCATTGCCCTTTACGCTCGGCCGATCCTCGCCAACGTAGTGTTTGACCACGAAGGGCTCCGCCCGAACCACGGTAGTGGTCTCTTCCCCCGCCACCGGATGCAGGTGGGAAGTCTTGTGCAGGCGCTGAGCGTCGAACTCGGTCAGCGCGACCCAAAGTTCGTTCTTGCAGGCGAACCATTTAGGATTATGGCTAATCACCTCGCGCACGGCCTCGGCCAGTGCGTTGATCTTTTCTTCGGTCATGATCTCGTCCTCAGCGTTTTGAATCGTAGAACCTGGGCGGTTCCGAATCTATTCGGCAAACACCCACTCGGATTAGGTGCTAGGACAATGCCGCCCCGAAGAGCCGCTTAGCTGCCTTATTGCCCAGGCTTTCCTGCTCAGTACTTCTTACCCTTGCCCGGCGCCACGGCCCGAGCGCCTGCCTTCTTCACCGGTGCCGCGCGCTCTTCAGCTGGCGTGTATGGAAACTCGATCGCATCGACCGCTTCACGATGGCGGGCCATGATCGCGCCCATCAATTCGCCGGGAATCGCCCCCAAGGGCTCGAACAGGACACGGAACTGGCTCTTGGGGTCTGGCACCACGCGCACTTTCGTGAATATGCCGTGCGGGGGGCGCGACATGGCGCCGGCTACTTGCTTCACGAACCCGGCATAGCCCTTGACGCTCATCACCGGCAACTTCATGTAGCCGATCGGCGCTGTCTCGAAGTACGCCAGGTCGTCGTACGCCTGGAACATCGTCGGACCATTGCGCACCTGCTGCTCCAGCGTACCTGCGGAGATCATCGCGAGGCGGCGCGTGTTGCGGCACGCCTTGCCCTTACCGATGTCGGCCGAACCGAACTCGTTCTTGTCGCAGCCGCGACACTGACCACTGGCGCCGCACTGCTGATTCCCTGCGGCCACCACAAGCTCGTGGGGCGCCATCGTTGCCTCGTCGCGGCCAAATGCGAAGCACATCGGCGACTGCGGCGTCTGGGGGTCGTACGCGCCCTCGTAGAACACGTTTTCCAAGATACCGTCGAGGATAATAACGGCCATCTCGTTGTTTGGCAGCGGCGCGTCGTTGTAGGTCAAGACGCCCGACTGCAGGCCAAAGAATTGGCCGCTTGCGGTCGAGGCTTCCATGCCCGCGGCCACTTGGGCCTGTGCTGCCAACTCTTCGTCGTAATTCGTCACTGCTGTGGTTGCTGCTTTCTTCGTTGCCATGATTCAAGATCCTTAGAGGTAAGAACGAGATAAACAAACCGGCTTGGTACTTCGCGACCCCAGCGCCGGGTTCTGGGGTGCTTACTTCTTGGTGCCCCAAGAGCCGGGCGGAATGGCCCCGAGTTTCCTGGCTTTTCTATTATCTGCCCGCCTCTGTGCCGTCGCGCTACCTGCCTTGACCCCATGCGGCGAGAGCCTCACGCCGACCGACACCCCAAACTTCTGGATTGCTGCTGTGGCTGCATCGAATTCCCCGCCCCACAGAAGCTCTGTCGTCAGCTTCGTGCAGCCCATCATCACCTGCACCCGCACCTCAAAGGGCACGAAGCCGATCGCAGCGTGCAGTTCAGCAATTACGTCGTCACCTAGCTGTCCGATCGTGGCGTCTGCTCGCCAGGCTTTCACGAGGTTCTCTGCGGCGTGGCGGGAGAGTTTCATGGATCAGACTTTATTTATGCTGACCTTCACCACCGGGAACATCTCGACGCCTGCGACCTTCTTGCCGGCCTCCAGGCGCTCAGTGACTCCGGCCTTGGACAAAGCGCGATTCAGCAGCTCATACGCCTTGTTCTTGTGCACGTAGGCGTAGAACAAATCCCAGTCCTTGACCTGTGGCACTTCATCGGTCACGACCGTGACGCGCGCGAGCTTCCCTGCTACGCCCGTGGAGTCGCTCTTGGGGAGCGTGGCAATGATATGGTCTTTCAGGGACGTTTCTTGCGCGGAAAGTGCGTCGACTTGCTTTTGCAGTGTCAGGCGATCATTGCGCGTGGTGAACAGCAGATCGGCGCACGCCCCCAGGGTCTTGGGGGGTTTGAACGCGGCAGGTTTTTTCTCAGCAGCCATTTTGAAACTCCTTTGCTAGTTACTCGTACGAGTGTTGTGCAGCGGTTTAACTACAGGGTCTTACCAAATGCTTTGAATGCTTCCGGGTCGATGCTCTCGGCGTCGAGGCCCATGATGTGAGGTTCCGTACTTTCGGGTTTGGCTACAAAGTCGTTGAGAGTCTTACCGGGGGGCACCATCTTGAGGATCTCTGACATCGGCACGTGCTCAACTTTAACGCCATGCCCGAATCGCTCGTGCGCCTTATCCTCAACAGCAGTTCGCCAAGCAGTCATATCTTTCTGTACCGCTTCGTCACCAGCTTCCCCCAACTGCTCGGCGTCGAGGCCCATAACGTGGGGTTTCAGGTCTTTTGCAGGGAACATTTTCTCGGCTAGGGTTTTCATCACTTTCTCGTTGATCTCGCGCCCGGCTTCGCACAGGGCTGCGTGGCGCGTAGCTACCACCTTGGCGAACTCTTGGTCTTCCACGATATCAGCCAAGGACTTAGCATCGCTAAAAAGCCCAGCCTTGCCGCGCATGTAAGCACTAAGCTCGTAGTCTTCGACGCCCATATTCACCGCTAGCAGCGCGCGAAACTCCTTATAGTACTGGCTCGGCTCGATGATCTTGTTGCCCTGGGTAATATCATTCTGCCCCGGCATCGGGTACAGGTGCTTGGCGAACTGCTTCTGTACTTCCGCGGCTGACACTAGCGCTTGGATCTTACCTGCTTGGCGGCCCGATGCGCCGAGACGCTCGACCTTGCCGAATGGTCTCGATACGAACTCTTTCGCCCGCGCCAGATTCTCTTCATACCTCTTCTGCACCTCGGGGCTCAGTGCCGCGCGCCCGGTGCCTGTCTTGAATTCGAATTCAGTGCCGTTGTCCACGGCCCATGCCCCATCTGCCCAGGTCCTGGAATCTTGCTGCGAAATTCTTTCCCCTGCTGGCCGGTCGATGGGGGCGGCTTCGTCAACCCACACCAAGTCGCGCTTGGCTGGTGCTACGAATGACAAGTTCTCACCTTCCCGGATCGTGACTTCCCCAGCGTTGCCGTCCAACGTGATGGCGTATGCCACCGCATAGTCGGTAATCTGTCTCTTCTTCTCTGAGATGCGTCCACTCAGATAGCCACCTAGCAAGCAGTTTTCCAAGTGCCTCACATGCGTGATGTACTCAGATGGAAATTGCACCATATCCCCTACTACAAATCTCGAAGCTGGCAGCTCCAGATTGCCGAGCGCCGCGCCGCAGGTACCGTAAAACATGCTCTTCTCCTTAGTGCAGCCAATGCTGCTCAACTTCGTTTGTCGGCTCTGGCACAGGTGCCGACTCTGTATTCATTGCCCCGCTGCGGATCGCGGCGAAAAACGACTCCACGAGACCCGCGCCGCCGAAACCGATCTGGTACACCGAGGTGAGCAGCGCCATCGTATTGGCGGCCGGTCCGTCGAGCTTGAACTGGCAGGCATTGAACGTGCAGCCCGAGATATTCACCAGGCCCAAGCCGTAGTACGTCAATACGCACCGATCGAACGTACAACGGTCGTACGATGACCCGTCGAGCGTGAGCGCCACTTCCCTGAAATCGATCTCGCTAATCGGCTGCAACTCGTTCATTTCGATCTCCTAGACCGTGCCCATGCCGTCGCACTCTTCGCATGGCGTGCGGGCCGAATAAAACCCCTTGCGTATTTGCTTGAACCCGCGCCCATGACACGATTGGCACCACGATTCACGAGTCGTCGCCACTTGGTGCGCTGCATCGTAGGCCCTGCGCATCTCTGCGAACTTGCCAGCGTCGCCGCCGCGGTCGGGATGATGCTCAGACGCCAGCGCGCGCCACCGGGCTCTTAGCTTTTCGCACGTTGCCGACTTATCGACCCCAAGCACTTCGAATGCATCAACCATTTTTCGCTCGCTTCCACCATGACTTATGCTGGCCGGCGGGGTCGATACCGGCGCGCATCAATTCCAGCTTGTGTGCAGTGGCTCGATCCCAGGATCGCTCGTCATACTGCAGGAGCAGGATGCAACCGATCACGAATATACCGGCCACGCACCCGTCAAGTGCCAGCCAGCCATCGAATTGCGCGACCACCAAGAGCACGGCGCCGAGCACCACCGATGCCGCCAGCATAAACGCCCCGTACCAAAACACGGCGAAAACCAGCCATAGGAGCCCAATCACCAAGCTCAGAGCCATCAAGAACACCAAGATATTACCCATCATTGCAAACATGATTTTCTCCTTGTGGGCCTAGAGCCCTTGATACCACCTTTCATTGACCCGGCCGCGCAGCAGCTTCAACTCAATGCTGAGCAGCTCCGTTTCAATCTGCTGAATCCGCTTCGGCACCACGCGCATGAGACCATCGAGGTGTGCCATCTCGGCTCTCAGGGACTTGGACCTTTGATGCAGTTGCCAGCGCCGGTAGAGATTAAACATGGTATATCTCTGCGTCGAATCGGCGGCCCCACACCTGCTTTTCATCACCGTACTCACCCTTTAGCCCGTAATGCTCAATGTCCGCCAAGTGCTCAAACCCCAGCGCGCCGAGCAAGTCGAGTAGCCCAACGCTCGGGATCGTCCCTTGCTTTGCAAGCCGCTCGCGCAGCGCATCCATGACGCGATTTTTCGTAACCTCCGCGAGGTCTTGCCACAGCAGCGGGCGAATATCGGTTTTAGTGTCTTGGCTCATGGCGTCATTCGTCCACATCACAGAACACACTACGAGTGCCGTCTGCGTTCAACAGGATCGGGTCGCCGTTATCCTTGAATACGGTTTGGCTGTAACTGGGGTTCCCACGCAGAGCCACCAAGCGCAGAAGCTCGTCGCGCTCAAGTTGCCAGTAGGTTTTACGCGCCGCCGAGTCCGCCGCCGAGCGCGCCGAGTCCGCCGCCGAGTCCGCCGCCGAGCGCGCCGAGTCCGCCGCCGAGCGCGCCGCCGAGCGCGCCGAGTACGCCGAGTCCGCCGCCGAGTCCGCCGCCGAGCGCGCCGAGTCCGCCGCCGAGTCCGCCGCCGAGCGCGCCGAGTCCGCCGCCGAGTCCGCCGCCGAGTACGCCGCCGAGTCCGCCGCCGAGTACGCCGCCGAGCGCGCCGCCGAGTCTGAAAACTCACCTCTCAGGCTACTACGGCAGAAATCGACTACTTGCCTGATCGCAGTTTCACACTGGCGTGCGTAGGGCCATGGGTTATTCTTCAGCTCTTCAATCTGCCGGCTGTGCCGACCAATGGCCAATTGCCAGCGCACGGGGTCAAGATCCACGCCCACGGGCACGGCTTCGAGCAAGTCAGAGCCGAACTGCGCGGCGCCCTTGGCATCGAGCCCTTCGAATATGGCGTCCGCCAACCGTGCCAACCACTCAGGCCAGCCCAGCTCGGTCTCAAACGCTTTGTGGTTGTAATCGTTGAGCGTGCAGCCCACAAAACAACCGTGCTGCGTCTCGTCGTCAAATCCTGTGCCCTGAATCACTTCGTCGGCCGCCCGGTGCGCAGCAAAACGCGCCACGTACTTAGCCTTTACGATCGGGTCATTGTGGTACGAAATCAGTGTTGTTTCCATGTTGTCGGTCCTCAGCGGTATGTTAGAACGAGTCGGCTTTGCGCCTGACTCCAATATAGGATAGAAAATCCGTTTTGTAAATAATTAGTTTTCAATACTTCGCTTTGATCGGTGTCACCTTGCGCGCGGGCAGCGCCTCGCCGTTCAAATGCGCCTTGATCTCGTCCAGGCCCGCGGCCCCCCAGTGTTCGGTGTTGCGAATCGCGTAGTAATACTGCTTGCCGGCCGGCCCGCGGATCTGGTTGCCGCCGTTGATCTTAGGTAATACCCCATCGAGCGCGATACCCAGCCCCCGGGCCTTGAGCCGGGTCCTACCCTCGGGGTCATACAGCATCAGCATCTCAGCGGGTGTGGCCAAGTCGCGCTTATCAAACAGCGTGGCCACCGCGGCCGACGATGATCTAAGCGCGGCTTCGGGGTCATCCGCCAACTGGCGCACCCAGCTATCGACATCTGAACGCGAAGATTCGATCATCTTGAGCTTGGCCTCGGTCACGATCGCGGGGGCCATCGGGTTGAATGCCGACACATCGAGCTGAAGCAGGTAGTCAAACAGCGCCGCGGGGCCGCCATTATTCAGCCAGCCCCCATACTCGACACGGTAGAACGATTCCGGCAGCGGGGCTACTAACACCTCCTGGATAAACATACGCCGATCGTGATCTTCGAGCGAGAACGCGTTAGGTCGGTTCGAAGTGAACAGGTAGTTGATACAATCGCGCAGATCGTAGGGCTTTTCCAACTTCTCGTTCACGCGCACCGTGGGTTGTGTGATCATCCGCTTGATCTCCTCCACCAGCTCCCGTTTGTCGGACCCCGTGATCTCATCGCCCATGACGAACTGCTTACGCGCGGCCCACCCGTTGAACGCGCTGTGCAACTCCTTGTTGCCGACCTCGGTATAGTTGCGCCCGTAGATCTTCCCCATCGTGTACCCGATCAGCGATTTCCCGGTACCTTGCGCCCGGCCATGAATGACGGCGGCCGTGAACATCTTGACCCCCGGGTTCTGCAGCGGATACGCGAGCCACTGCAGGAACCAAGTCTTGGCGGCCTGCGGCGCGCCCGTGAACAAATGGTCGACCAGTTTCAAGAACGGGTCAACGTCGCCGGCTGCGGGCTCAGTGCCCCAACCCGGCCATACGTTGAAAACGCGCCGCGCGCTCACCACGGGGTTCAATGGCCCATCAGCCGAGACCGTGGCACTGAGCTCCCGGCACCCCGCTTCGGCGTCGACACCCGGGGCGTAGATCAACCGCGTCGCCTGATTATGTAGTGGCCAATCGAGCCACGCTTTCAACACAGGGCCGCGCTTCAACTCCGAGGCGCCTGACTTCAATACCTTGCCCGTGGGGGCCAAACAGAAGACTTGTTGTGTGATACGGGCGAGGCCGTCATAACGGTGCAGCGCGTGCGTGTCGGTGTCCATAAATCGGTCCAGCTCATGCACATGCAGATACTGATCGTTCAAGGCCCATAGCGGCTCAAGATTCACGAGCGGCTCTCGGCCCTCATCGTGGCTGGCTTCAAGCAACTCTTCCAAAGCCCCGGCGCCGCGTGCCACAAGATAGTCATCCAGGCCCGTCTTGCCGTCCGCCAGCACGTCAGGTAACTGCACCTCAAAGGTCAAGGCACCGCGCTTGCCCAGCGTACCCCCTAAGCGCATCAGCGCGGCTCTGACTTCCGGTTTGTGGGCCGCATCGCTGTCATACACCAGGTAGACCCGGCGCCCGGCCCAAGCTATTTGTTCCAGTTCGGGGAGCAGCTCCAGGTTGAAGCGCTTGGAGCTGAAACTGTCGACGCCGCCTAAGCCGATTGTGGGGAATCCATTCTTGCAGGCACACGCCGCTTTCAGCTCACCCTCGGTAATCAAGAGCGGGGCTTCGATGTCACTGAGCACTTGGGGCCACGTTACGGACCCCAACATCGGGAAGTACGCGTAGGGGCGCTGGCCGCGCTCGTTGGTGTAGCGAATCACCTTAGTGGGGCGCTCACCGAATGCGCCTGCGGGGGGCTCTACTAGATAGCGGATGCGGTAGAACGGCGGGGCGCCGAGCGCTTGGCCCGTGACGGGGTCGTAATAAGGGATGACGAAAGCGGCGCGCGCCTCGAAGTTTTTACTGAGTGCCTTGGTGGCTTTGGCATCGAGCGCTTGGAAGCCTAGCTCTTTGGACTCTGCGACGGTGAGCCCGCTCGATGCAAGTTTAGCGCGGAATATTTCGTGTAGGGGATTCGCGGGCATCTTGAGCCGAGAAAAAAGCTAGGCAACCTCAGTCACTCGGGGAGTGTTGGCGGACACGGAATAAGCCCCGTGCACTGAGGTTGCCTAGCTTGTTTCAATCGACCCTGGCCGCCGCCAAGCGGTGCGAGTTGAATGATAGTGTCGGCGCGTGGCGGCTGCTGAGGACGATTTTGACGTGTGTGTAGATTGGGGCTTTGAACGGAAGCCAACTAAATGACCCCGCTAAAGTGAGACGTACCCAAGCTACCCAAGAACGACGCGCCGACGTCTGAGAAGATACCACAGGGAGCTTGAAATGCAAGCGCTGGTGGGGAGGCTGAACAGTGTTTAGCGACCAGGTTTTGGCGCGAGTTTGCGCAGATATAAGACGCAAAAACAATAAGGGCCAGCAAAACTTCTATTCTTTGGTGCGCACGCATCAAATATTGGTGGAAAAACTATCACTTTTTGGGGTGGTTTTGGGACGCTGATGGGGCCGTTTTGACCTGTTTTTGGCTGTTTTTCATGATTTCGGAGCGCTCGGCAGCCCCATTGCAAGACACTCAAAAGTGGGGACAGGTCTGGGATCCTTTATTTACGGCAATCCTTAAATATCTGTCTTTTTGTCTTTTGTCTTTTATCTTAAAATTAAAGGAGAAGAAATAACACTATATAAAGTAAGGGTATTATTGGGTAATACAAAAAAAGGTTGAAAGACACGAGACAAAAGACAGACTCCGTTTTCATCAGTGGGCGGCCCGAAGGAATGGTGGTTGAATTTTTACTCTTTCGACAGCTCTTGATTCGCGCAGTGTTGGCAGTAGCGCAACACCATGTGCCATTCATGTGTGAGAGGCGGGGCGCTCGGGTACTTGGCCAGGTCGGTCTTGAGAAATGCCTCCCCCGGTAGGACTTGGTGGAGACACGGCCCGAAGCGCCCGCGGAATTCACAGAGGAAACCCTTGCGTGCTTTCACCCATTTGCCCCGTCCACGCGCGAGGAACCATTCGGCTCGGGTCATTCGTAGGTGCAAGGCTTGAAGGGGGCCACGGGGTCTTGCATACGACAAGGCATTACTATACAAAACGCGGTGCAGTCGTCGCCATGCATGAGGCCGTTGCCGTACGTGTGGAATGGGAATGAGTGTTTTACGCCGTACCATTCTCGCAATGCATCGTTCGCGTCCGATACCTGGTCCCATTTATATTGCTCCTGGGTCTTCGCTTGGGTTGTGTCTGGGATTACTTGGCGCCAGTTGGGGAACTGGCCGTCGATTGGGGTAAAGAGGAAATCACCCAAGATGTAGCGACCGTCTGACGGCGCTAAAATGACATCTCCCTTACCTTTGCACGCTGTTTTCACGGTCTCAGAGGGTACGATAAAAGAGAACGGCCCTTTTTGCGGGACGTCGGTCCACTGCACATTTGCTGCATGAATCAGCCCGCAAAACATGCGATGCCCGTCAGTGGCTACGATATGCACGTCGCCTGTCGCGGTGAATTCAAGCAGTACGCCGTTCAAGTAGTGGCGTACATCTTTGACGGGCGCGTGTGAGAGTGCTGCGCGGAGTTGTGATTTCTTAAAGGTGATCATTTTATGCCTCAGCTCAAAAAGATGTGGGAAACGATTTCCTGCGCCAAGTGCTCGATCAGTGCACCGTGTGTCTCGGCGCGCAATCTGATCAGCTCTAGCAGGTGGTGGGCAAGGGGGCTCACGGTTTTGCACCCGCCAAATCAAACGTGGCCCAAGCGCCATACAAGCCGTGCACCCTATCAGCGTACTCAGGTCCCTTTGAGGCAATGATCGAGAGCTGCTTTACCCAGTCGGCACTAGGTTTTCCAGTGCGATAACGCTTGGTATTGCGCGCGATTAATTTGACGAAACAATCCGCTCCGACCACGCCCCGCTCTGGCGTCGATACTCCGAGCTTTAGTTGTCTGCCGCAGTGATTGCAAGTGCATTCACGAACGTACCCTTGTATGGTGATCGTTTTCATCTCAGATTCTCCTTAAGCCACTGCCATCCAGCAGCAGGCTAGAAATATGCCCAACAGGGCGCCGATTGCGATTGCTTGGAGTAGGGGCTTCATACTTGTTTCGTCGGGTTGTATCGCGCACTTTCGATGACGTATACGAAGGTGTAACCACTGATAGAGCTGCGCCCGCAAACCCAATCGGCTTTGTAACCTTCAGCGGCGGTCCACTGCAGCTTGCGGCACAGTGCCATCGCTGCTTGCGCATGGGCTTCCTCGCCACTCAGTTCGTGCGGGTAGGGAATCGTGATCGAGCCCGCGTCGCACGTGGCCTTGATGCGCGAACCTTTGGTGTTCGATGGGCCAATATATTTCGTGGTTATTGCTTGCATGGTCTTAGTCCTCAGTGGTTGTGGGCCTTTGTTTGTGCCCATGTAGAGAACTATAGGCCATATTCCCAAAACTAACTAGTTTTATTTCGAGTATTTTGCACGTTGATAAATTGTCGACGTTTTGTCGGTAACTTGACGATTAGGTGTTATGCGTTATTTGCATAATGCAACGTTATAACATCACACGTAATACCCAGCGAACCCCTAGACCAAAGCCCCAGGCCCAAGAATCCCCGCATTAACCTACCAAAACCAAGCCCTAGGACCTTCGAGCCACCTCACCTGTATGTAGATATGCACCACTAAGCACCAAGCCCGCCACGTGGCTATACGCAAACTGTGCTCTTTTCCGTGCTGGGGTACGAAGAACTGTGCTCTAAGCGCCCAGTGCCAAGCTATAAGTATGTAAGCACTCACTTAAAACCCTACTTTCAGCGCTGAAAGTAAGAACGCGCCGCCACGCTGCAGAGACCCAAGACCTAAGTCGATAGATGTCTGAGTACTTTCAGCGCTGAAAGTAGATGCAGGAGCATCGAGCCTGGAGCCGAGCGCTTGGACTTTCAGCGCTGAAAGTGATCGAGGCTTGGTGCTGAGTTGTTAGCGCTAACACTGAGGGGTGCACTGGCTTGGTGGCTTGGTTGAGGGATGGCTGGCGCTAAGCCGGCTAGCCGCAACCGAGCGCTGGGTACTACACCCCGGACTCTCTGTAAACAGTAATACCGTATATACTCTTAGCGCTTGGGTCTCAGGTCTTGGCTCGATGCTCTTGAGTCCTTAGTAGTTCAAGGCGAGGTGGATGGTGGCGTGTGGCCTGGTAGGCAAGGGGTAGGCACTTGGCTCTGGGCTGTAGGAACAAAACCGCTTTTGAACCGCGAAAAAAATTTGCTAGGGAAAATTTTACCAAAAACCCAAATTTTGAAAAGGTCTGCAAAACTGGATAGTTTTAGAGCAGAGCCCCGAGAGCCCGGCGCTCAGTAATGGCGCGAGGAAGCCAAGATCTCGGCCTCAGCTAGCCTCAGAAAAATTCGCACGAACATTTACAAATCGAATAGAATGCTGTACAGCGCACAGTCAAGCGCCCCTTTTTCCCAATTCAGGAGCAAAGATCATGGCTAAGTCGAGCGGCGGCGGAATCATTTCGGGTGCCAATAAAGGCATGATGGGCAATATGGACCGCGGCACCTCCGCACCTCAGAACACGGCAGTCGGCTCCGGCTCGCGCCCGACCAAATCGAAAATCGATATCGAAACCTCGTCGGCAATGGATTGCAAGACCCAGGGCCGTAGCACCCCCGGCGCGTTGAAGTAAGCACTGACATCATGGCAACCAGGCGCACAGGTTCGTCAGACGCTCCGCAAGGGTTCGACCCGCAGGCCGGATTCGATCGAGCTTTCACAGCGATCGGTAAGGCATTCGGGGCCAAGTCCCGCGGTCCTAAGCACCGCAGTAGCTCCGAGCAAGCTCCTGACGACCTCAAGGGATTGGACTACGGCGGCGGTAGCAACCCCAACGATTCAAGCTGGCAGAAGTAGGCACCATGCCCAAGATCCAAAACCTGAGCCCCGCGCACCGCGCCGCCCTCCAGCCATTCATCTCGGCCTGGAACTCATCGCCGCGAGACTTGCGCGAGGGGCTCACTTTCGACGAGTGGGTGCAGAAGGTCAGCACTCACATTCTCAAGCCTGAGCAGGTTGCCTGGGTTGCCCACCACCTCGCCGGTGGAGTTTTCCGTGGCCAAAGCTAAGCCCAAGGTTGCCGAGGGGCACGTCTCGTCGAATAAACGCCGGGACGACCAAGCCAAGCGCGAGCGCTTCGTTCAAGAGGTGCTGGCCAACGGTGGGAGCCGCCGCGCGGCCGCCATCGCCGTAGGGATCCCGGAGAAGAGCGCCGCTGTCTGGGCCTGCAACCAGATGAAGCACCCGTATGTGAAGCAGCTCTTCGAGGACCACAAGCAGCGCGTGGCCGCCGAGTTGGAGGAGAAGCATGGGCTGACGATCAAGAACGTACTGGAGGCTCTGCGCCGGCTCGTGATGGCGGACCCGAGACAGCTCTTTAATGCCGACGGGTCGTTAAAACCTATTCGGGAGTTAGATGACGCGACAGCTTCGATGGTCAGCTCTTTCGAAGTCACAGAGAATTACAATCGAGACGGCTCTACGGCGATTGGCCGCACGAGCAAGATCAAGATGTACGATAAAAATTCAGCCATTGACAAGGCTATGCGCCATCTCGGGGCATTCGAACGGGACAACAAGCAAAAGCCCCTCACGGTCAATATCACTGCCGAAGACGCCCAGGTGCTATGAGCGAAGATCTCGTCACCCTCGACGAGCCTCCTGTACAGGAGGAATTCAAGCTGACTGAAAAGCAGCTTGAGGCGATGGCATTGATCGGCAGCGAAGCTATACACATCATGCTTGAGGGAGGCTCCCGCAGCGGAAAAACTTTTCTTATCATCCGCACCATCGTCCTGCGCGCGCTAGCCGCGCCCGGGAGCCGGCACGCCGTGCTCAGGCTACGCTTCAACCACGTCAAAAGCGCAATCGTGCTCGACACGTTCCCCAAGGTGATGAAGCTGTGCTTCCCTGGCGTCATCGCCCACATGGACAAGACTGACTGGTACGCCCAGATGCCCAATGGTAGCCAGATATGGTTCGGCGGCCTGGATGATAAAGAGCGCGCCGAGAAGATCCTGGGGCAGGAATACGCCACGATCTTCCTGAGTGAGTGCAGCCAGATTCCCTATGCCTCCCGCAACCTGGTCGTCACGCGCTTGGCGCAAAAGGCCGTGTACGTGCAGGACGGCGTGGAACATGCGCTGCGTCGCAAGATGCTGTACGACTGCAATCCCCCCTCGCAAGCTCACTGGACTTACCAGCTCTTCGAGAAGGGTATGGACCCGGTGGACAAGCAGCCCGTCGACCGTAAGCGCCACGCGTCGATGATGATGAATCCGATCGATAATATACAAAACCTGGACCAGGATTACCTGGACTCCCTCGACCGCCTGCCTGCCCGTATGCGCACGCGATTCCGCGATGGCAAGTACGGCGACGTGACGGAAAATGCGTTGTGGACAATCGAAATGATCGATGCCGCGCGCGCGAGCGAAGTCCCCGACATGCAGCGCATCGTGGTCGCCGTCGATCCCTCGGGTTCAGGTGATGAGGATAACTCTGGTCACGACCCGATTGGTATCATGGTGTGTGGTGTCGGTACCGACGGCAAGGGTTACGTGTTGGAGGATCTGACGATCAACACAGGCCCCAAGACCTGGGGCAATGTCGCCACGACCGCGTACGACCGACACGCGGCCGACCTGATTGTGGGGGAGACGAACTACGGTGGTGAGATGGTCAAGTTCGTGGTCCGGGCCTCCAAGCCCGACGTACCGTTCAAGAAGGTCACGGCGTCACGAGGCAAGGCGGTTAGGGCTGAGCCGATCGCCTCTCTCACCGAACAGGGTAAGATCCGGTTCGCCGGCAAGTTCAACGATCTCGAAGACGAGTTATGCGCGTTCACCACGGGGGGCTATGTCGGCCCGTCGAGCCCGAACCGCGCCGACGCGATGGTCTGGGCATTCAGCGAGCTGTTCCCTGGTATCGTACAGGCTGCGCGTAAGACTTCAAAGGCAAGGCCGATGCAAGCGCGCCCGGTGTCGGGCGGCTCGGCTTGGCTGGGGGTCTGAGATGGCCATGGCCTACAACCTTTACCGCTACTGGTCGATCACGCACGGCATGAACGTCGCGCGAATCTCCATGCGCAATGAGCAACACGATGAGTTGTTTGTGATCGTCCCACAAGAAGGCACAGGAATGCAGAAGCGCGCGTGGCGAACGAAAGGTTTGGAGGCACTGGAAGCGGCAATTGCCACGCGCCAGGAGCCCGGCCCCGTCTATCTTGAGGCGGCATAATGGCTACGAAGAAAAAACAGGCCACACCAGGCATCGGCATCCCCGCGAGTACCCCGGGCACGATCAAGAACTACTCGACGGCCAACAAGCCCCCGGGTGATGCCAAGTCCATGGATGAGAACCTCCAAGACACACACGGCGAGCAGAAGAAAAAGCGCAATGAAGACGAGCGCAAGAAGCGCGCCGACGACAAGCTGCTCGCCACCGCGCGCAAGCGGTTCAAGCGCTGTCTGGAAGCCGAGGACGAGAACCGGAAAAAGGCGCTGGAAGACTTGAAGTTCAAGGCCGGCGATCAGTGGCCCGCCGACGTCGCGCAGCAGCGCAGCAATGACAAGCGCCCATGCCTGACGATCAACACGATCCCCACGCTCGTGCACCAGGTTTCGAACGACCTGCGCCAGAACCGCCCCGCGATCAACATCTCACCAATGGGCGGCGTATCGGACAAAGAGGGTGCTCTGGCGTTCGCCGGCATGATCAACGCGATCGAGCGCGACTGCCAAGCCGATATTGCCTACGACACTGCGATCACCTCTGCGGTGGACATCGGCTTCGGCTATTGCCGTATCCTGACTGAGTATGAAAAAGAGAATAGCTTCGATCAGGTGATCGTGATCCAGCGCATCCGCAACGCTTTCCGCGTGTACTTGGACCCCGAGCGCCAGGAGCCGGACGGCTCGGATGCCAAGTACGCATTCATCAGCGACCTTCTAGCACGCGACGAGTACGAAGAGAAGTACCCGAATGCCAGCATCTTGGGCTGGACCGAGCGCGGCTCGGGCGACGACCTCCAGCAATGGATTCAGAAGGATTTCGTGCGCATTGCTGAGTACTTCACGGTCGAGCATGAGATGAAGCGCTTGGTGCAGCTCTCCACAGGCCACGAGGGCTTCTACGACGACCTCGACCCTGAGATCAAGGCTGACATCACCGACGGTAAGATCGAGATCCTGGACGAGCGTATGAGCGAGGTTCAGACCATCATGTGGCGCAAGATCACGGCCTTGGAGGTGCTGGAAGAGCAGAAGTGGCAAAGCCGCTGGATCCCGATCATCGAGTTTCTCGGCGAAGAGATCGATGTGCAGGGCAAAGTGCTGCGCAGCGGCATGATTCGCAACGTGAAAGATGCCCAGCGTATGAAAAACTACTGGGCCACGGCCAAGACCGAGATGGTGGCGCTCGCCCCCAAGGCGCCGTGGGTCATGGCCGAAGGGCAGAAAGAAGGCCATGAGTACGAGTGGGAGAACGCCCATATCAAGACCTTCACCACGCTGGAGTACAACCCGGTGTCCCTCGAAGGCATCCCGATTGGCCCGCCGCAGCGTCAGCCGATGGTGGGGATCCCCCAAGGTATTGTGCAGGCCGAGCAGTCGAGCCAGCAGGACATGATGGCCACGACAGGCGTGCGATTCGACGCGACCGCCCAAGACCGGCTCTATGATGAATCGGGCAAGGCGCTGAAGGAAATTCGCCGCAACGTCGACATCGGCTCGTATCATTTTATGGACAACGCGTGTCGGTCGCTGCGCCACATCGGTCGGATACTTGTGGATATGATTCCGAAAGTCTATGATCGCAAACGAGTGGTTACGATCCTGCGTGAGGATGGTAGCGAAGATCGCGTGACGTTGGACCCGGAAGGCGGCAAGCCGATGCAACATCAGCCCCAAAACAAGAACGTAGCCGAGCGCCTGATATTCGACCCGAGCATCGGAGAGTATGGCGTCACCGTTACGATTGGGCCGTCCTACGCGACCAAGCGCATCGAAGCATCCGAACAACTCATGAATTTCGCCAAGGCGTTGCCGCAACAAGGCGCCTTGATCGCGCACCTGATCGCTAAGTACAGCGACTGGCCGGGGGCCGACGAGGCGTACAAAATCCTGGTCAAGGCGCTGCCGCCGCAATTGCTGGCACCGGACCCCCGCGACCTCCCGCCGCAGATTGCTGGCTTCGTCAAGGCGCTCACCTCTCAGGTCGCGCAGTTGGCCGCTGAGCGGATCCAGATGTTGAAGGACCTCACAGATCAGCGCGGCGATCGCGCGATCAAGCAGCAAAAAATCGATAGGGATTTCGAGGCTAAGATCATGAAAGTCATGGTCGATGCCAAGACGAAGATGGTGCAGATCGGGGCCGAGGACGTGCGCAACGCCGTCGCCCTGACTGACCAGACGCGCCCAGCTTTACCAGACAGTGCATCACAGGGTGGCGTGGCGCCAGGAGCGCCAGCCATGCCGGGGAATCCAGCAGCGTTGCCGGTGTCCCCCGTAACCCAACCAGGATTTCAGTAACCGCATCCGGGACGGATTCCCGGCAACCCAGCCTGCATGGCGTGATGTGCTTGGCCGCACACCGTGAGCGCGCAGGTCTTGGAGAAGAGCCATGAGTGATGTAACAGGTGAAGTCGTCGACCCGGCTGGCAGTGCAGTAGAGGCTGAGCTTCCGGTAGAGACAGTAGAACAACCGGGCGTTGTCGAGCCGGTCGAGGGTGAAGTCGTAACCCCTGTAGAGCCGAGCGCTGAGCCCGTTGATAAGGTGAAGGTCCGGTTTAGTGAGATCACGAAGGAGCGGGACGCCGAGCGCCAAGCGCGCCAGGAGTCGGACCGTAACTTACGGATCGCGCTGGAGGCGCTGGAGCGCGCAGCACCGAAGCCGGTGCCGGTAGTCGAGAAGCCAGTGGTGGAAGATGTGGCACCGACGCCGCCAGCGTTCGAAGACCCGGAGCAGTACCAGCGCGATATGGCTGTGTACACGCAACAGGTTACCGAGCGTGCAGTGAAGTTGGGGCTGAAGCAGGCGCAGGAAGCGGGCGCGCAGGAAGCGGCGCAGCGTGCGGCAACGCAGCAGCAGGCGAAGATCATCACGGATTACCAGACGCGCCGACAGCAGTTGATGTTGGAGTCGCCTGATTTCACCGAGGTGGCCGAGAACCCAGCGCTGCATGTGACGACGACGATGGCGAGCGCAATTGCGCTGGATGACAAAGGGCCGCAATTGCTCTACCACCTTGGGAAAAACCCTGAGTTGGCCGACAAGATCGCCCAGATGTCGCCGCACCAGCAGTTGGTGGAGTTGGGGGTGTTGAAGGCCACGGCCTTGGCGCCCAAAGCGCCGCGCGTGAGCCAAGCGCCGCCGCCGATCAAGCCCTTGACTGGGAATGGATCGCCGGCCACGCGCAGCGACGAAGAGCTTTCGATGGAAGAGTACGCAGCAAAACGCAACGGCAGTAGAAAAACTTAACCGCGGTCGGACGGTATAAGCCCGGCCGCAATTCAAGGAGCTTAGCACCATGAGCAATAACAACGTCCTCACCCCCTCCATCATTTCGAAGGAGACGCTGGTGATCCTGGAGAACAACCTGGTCGCGGCCGGCAAGGTTAATCGCCAATTTGAAAACCAATTCGTGAAAATTGGCTCGACGCTCACCGTGCGTAAGCCAAACCAGTTCACGGTCACCTCGGGCCCGGGTCTCTCGATTCAGGACGTTGTGGAGCCGTCGACCAGTATCACGATCAGTAACCAAAAGCACGTCGACTTCCAGTTTTCGAACCAGGAGCTGACGCTGGTGATCGAGGAATTCTCGGAGCGCTATCTGAAGCCCGCAGCCTCGCAGCTCGCCAACCAGTTGGACTTCGACATTCTCGGCAACTTCGTGACGCTGTTCAACGAAGTGGGCACCCCGGGCACGGTACCGAGCACGTTCGCGAACTCGGTGGCTCTGATCGGTCGGCGCATGGATGAAGGCGCCATGCCCCAGGATGATCGCACCTTGATCTTGAACCCGGCCGCTTACTGGTCGATCGCTTCGGGCCTGACCGGTTTGTTCGTGAACTCGGTCGCGGAACCCGCTTTGAAGGGCTTCCTGGCCAAGATCGCCAACTTGTCGATCTACGAAGATGCGAACATCCAGGTCCAGACCGTAGGCAACTACTCGGGCTCGGGCGTGATTAACGGCGCCGCGCAGACCGGCTCCGCGCTCGTGACGAACGGCTGGGGCACGAGCGTCACCGGGCTGTTGAACATCGGGGACGTTTTCACGGTCGCCGGCGTGTTCGCCATCAACCCACGCAACCGCCAATCGACCGGCGTGCTGCAAGATTTCGTGGTGCTCAGCACTGTGAACACGGATGGTAGCGGCAACGCCACCATCTCCGTGTACCCGGCACTGACCACGAGCGGGGCTTATCAGACCGTGAACGCGTCTCCGGCAAACGGCGCCGCGATCACGGTCCTGGGCTCGGCGAATACTGCTTACGCTCAGAACGTGGCCTTCACGAAGGACTGTTTCGGCTTGGTGACGGTGCCGCTGGAACTGCCCGAAGGTGTCGACTTCAAGGCGCGTCAGGAATACAAGGGCATCTCGATGGCGATCATCCGGGCCTTCGATATACAGAATTACGTGTTTCCGACTAGAATTGATATTCTCTATGGTACAACAACATACTACCCAGAGTTGGGGGTCAGGCTAACCAACTAAACAAAGGGTTTGCAGGTTTTCGGGAATGGGGTAGAATGTAAGTTCTACCACAAAATCTGAGGACTATCATGCAGCCAGAAACAACGAAAGTTTGTAAGAAGTGCCAGAAGGGCCTACCTCTCTCGGAGTACTGGTGTTCTGATAAAAAGCGCGGCTACTTGCGCAACCAGTGTAAAGAGTGCGACAAAGAAAAAATGCGCGCTTATTACGCAAAGAACGAGAAGTACCGAGAGGCGTGCAAGATTAAGGCCAAGGAGCATAGGGTAGACAACCCTGAGATGTATGCTTACGCAAGACTTGGCTGGCAGCGGCAACTGAAGTACACGTATGGTTTGACTGTCGAGCAGTACGATGCGATGGTGCTAGCGCAAGATAATAAGTGCGCCTTGTGCAAGAGCAGCGAGGTAGGTCGAACAGGGAAGACTGGCAAATGGGCCGCAGGCCGTTGGAATGTAGACCATTGCCACAAAACCGGGAAAGTGCGTGGGTTGCTCTGCCACACTTGCAATGTGAGAATTGGTGCTTACGAAAAGCTTTTGGCAGATGTTGGAATACCAGCAGTCGTAGCCTACCTAACTTGAAGGAGAATCAAAATGCCTAGCAATCCCCCGACACCCGAAGGTACCCTCTTCGGTAACGACCTCCCGAAACAACTGTCCGACGGCGGTACGCCGGGGACGTTGCTCGGACGACTTTTGAACTCGGCTGGCCTGCCGGACGCCATTGGTTTCTTCGGTGGCACGCCTCAGACCCAACCGTTTGGTACAGCCCAAGCCGCCCTGGCCCGAGGGCTCGGAGCCGGGGTCATCGCCACTTATAGCTCGACCCAATCGCCCAGTGCCGTCGCGCAATCGACAACCGCTGAGCAGACTCTCACGATCCAGTCCGGCACGGGCGGCACCATGCTGCTCGCCGCTGGCGACCTCGTGTATGTGAACAAGCCGACCTCGCAAGCGGGTCTCGGTGTGGGCAACGTGCGGGTGTCGAGCGGCAACACGCTGGGCATCACGTTCGACAACGTGCCGGCTGGCGGTAACATCACGCCGACCGCATCCGAGGTGTACGGGGTTGTAGCGTTGCGCGGCCTGGGTATTGCGAAGCTCACTGCAGTTTTGTCGCCGGTTGCGGTGGCCGCGAATTCAGCCGTCGAGCAGCAATTTGCTGTAGTGGGCCTGAAAGTAGGTTCGCTCGTGCAAGTCAACAAGCCGACCGCCCAGGCGGGCCTGGATATCGGTGGTTGCCGAGTGGTGAACAACAACGTGCTCGGTATCACCTTCATCAACCCGACCGCTGCGGCAATCACCCCGACCGCTGCCGAGACCTACTCGGTCGTGTCCACCTTGGGCCTAGACGCCGTGAATAACGACGTGCTGTATGGCTTCAACGTCGGCACCGTCGGCGCGATTGGCGCAGGCATCGTGGCCTCGGGCGGCAGCACCACCCTGACGGGCGTGCAAGCGACCGACATCGTGACCGGTATCTCGAAGCCGACCAACGGTGCGAACGCCACCAACGCTGCAGCAGTCGGTGGCGCGGTGCTAACGGCCAACACGGCCACGCTGTACTACCTGGGCATCGGCACGGGCGCAACCCCGACCGCTTCCGAGGTGTACGGCATCCGTACCGCGCGCTTGGCACCTGTGGCCCCGCTCGTGGTGTTCCAGCAGTCGTTGGCTCCGGCCTCGGTGGCAGCTCTCACGACCGCTGAGCAGACCTTCACGATCGCGTCGCCGAACGCGCTTGTGGTCGGTACCCCGGTATGGATCAACAAGCCGAGCGCGACTCGTGGCTTGGCGATCCTCGGCGTGCGCGTCTCGGCGGCCAACACTTTGGCGGTCAACTATGCCAACCTGACGACCGCGCCGATCGTGCCGCCGACCGAGGTGTACACCATCGGCAACTTCCAAACGCCGCTGCCGGGCGCCGGGAACTGCGTGTATCAGACCGTGAACAACGCGGACAATGCAGCAGATGACCAGGGTAACGCGATCCGCAACGCCTTGGCCACTTTGGGCTTGATCGCAGGCGCTTAATGCTTCACTCTTGGGTCGTGGTGGGCGAAAGCCTCCACGACCGTTTTTACTACTTATGCTGAGGATAAAGATGCAGATTCGCCCCCTACGTGACCAGATCGTGGTCAAGATGCACAAGCCTGCCGACGTGACGCCGAGCGGGATTTATATTGGCATTCAGATCGATGATGGTCTGGTGAAAGAGATCGTGGACGCCACGGTCGTGGCGGTTGGGCCTGGGTTGCGGCTGCCGAATGGCCGACTGGATACGATGTGGGACTTGGCGCCGGGCGACAAGGTTCGCCTGAGCCCCGTGGGCAGCATGGAGCACAAGGTCGAGGGCGAAATCTTCACATTGATCCGCCGCGACGCGATTGTGGGCACGTATCAAGAGGTGGCAGCATGACCCCGCTCAAGAAGCAGCTTTATCAGGTTTTCGTGCACGACACCGAACAAAAGATGGAAGTGCCGATTGGCCCCGCGATGGACAACCCCGAGGCACTCTTCGGGCTGGCCGAGAAAGTGAATCTCGCCTCCATCAAAGGCAACATCAAGGGCTGGCGTGACGCGCATGTCGTGCCCGTTCAACCCCAAGGAGATTGACATGTCGTTTTCCGAATTCCCCAAGGCCATGACCCACCCCGGTTATCGGCCTGCCGTTCTGTCCAAGGACGAAGTTGATAGTCATGGCCGCCTGATTAAGAAAGCTGCACCGGGCTCCGGCGTGCGCTTCCCACCCGTCTACGTGAACAATCACGACCAAGAGCTGGAGTATGCCTCGCGCGGCTACGTCCCTAACGGTACGTCGGACCCGGAAGCTTACCGGCGCTCGGCGGCCGGCGCGGACATTCCCAATGAGCACAAGCACATCGAGTTCCCGAAGTGGTTGTATCGCATGGTTGAAGACGAGCTTGAAAGCAAGCTGGTGAAGGACCAGGCCGCCCAGGACTTACTGCGCGGTGCGTGGTTCGCGACGCCGGGTGACGCCCAAGCCTCGATCGAAGAAGACGAGGACGAGCAGCCAGCGGTCGAAGTGCGCAACGCAGCGGCAGGCAAAGCACCGCGGCGCTCTACGAAACCGGTTGAAGAAACGCAGCCCACGGAGTAAGCCATGTCCACCGCGGGCGCAATGATCCTCACCTCGTATCAAATGATCGGCTATTACGGGGCGAATGAGACCATGACGGGTGCTGACTCGGCGCTTGGTCTCGATCAGCTCAATAAGATGCTCGATTCCTGGTCGAACGAGGATCTTGCGTGCTTTGCGATTTTGGAACAGAGCTTTCCGCTCGTGGTGGGGCAGAACTCATACACGATCGGGCTCTCGGGCGGCGCGAATGTGCAGTCCGCGCGCCCGATCCGTTTGATCGAAGGCCCGGGCGCCGCGTACTTGCAGGACACGAACGCGAATAACTACCGCGTCGACATCGTGACCCGCGAGCAATGGAACCAGATTGCTAACCGGGGTGTGACGACGACCTCTAACATCCCGGATACGCTGTTCTACGATCCGCAGATGCCGCTGGGCGTGATCAACATCTGGCCCACGCCCACGATCGCGTACACCTTGTTCTTCGACTCGTTCCAGCAGTTCGCGGACTTGTCGACGCTCACGACGCCGTTCAACTTGCCGCCTGGGTATGAATTGGCTATCCAGGCGAACTTGGCGCTGTTGCTCGCGCCGTTCTGCAAGAACGCTACGGTCTCGACCGACGTGGTGAAGATCGCGGCGAAGTCGCTGGCGAATGTTAAGCGCTCGAATAGACGCAACAATGTCGCGCAGTTCGATCGTGAGATCACAAAGTCTGGGATGCCCAATTTTAATATTTATAGCGGACGCTACCAATGATTGTTGTATTTGGAAGATTTCTATAGCATGGGCGAAGCGCGTCAGGCAAATATCCAGCCCCAAGGAGCAAATATCATGGCAACGAAAAAGAAGTCCCCGATGAAAATGCGCGAGGCCAAGTCCGACGCCCCCAAGAAGGCTGACAAGAAGAATGGCCAGCCGATGTCGGCGATGGAGAACTACGCCCAACAGCGTAATGCCCAGATGAAAGCGGCCAAGGTCGTGCCGATCACGCGCGCCGACATCCATGAGCACTACGGCCCCGAGAGCGACGTGCATACACTTTCGCGCGCGGCCGAGATCCACATGAACAAGCCCCGCCATCGCGATGCCAAGATGGCGGCCAAGAAGCGCATGGCGGCGCTGTCGAAGGTGGCGGAGTCCTGATCCGTGGAGTCCCCGATCCTCGGCGGGTATTCGGTTAGCCGGTCTAAGACGCTGGCCGATAACCGGCTCGTGAACCTATACGCTGAAGTCGTCAGTGGCAAGGATGGGAAAGCCGTCGCTGGGCTCTTCGGGTGCCCAGGGCTAGACTTGCTCGGCACGGTCGGGCCAGGCCCGCAGCGAGGCTCCTATACGGCCTCCACCGGGACTCTTTATGTGGTCAGTGGCAACGGGCTGTACAGTGTCAGCAGTATCTTCGGCTCGGTTCTGGTCGGCACGCTCACGACCAACACTGGCGTCGTGCAAATGGTCGACAACGGGCTGCAACTGCTGGTGGTCGACGGTGCTGCCGGCTGGGTGCTGATCTTCGGCACGCTCACTTTTACACAGGTGCTCCCCGGCGCTCCGTTCGTCACGCAACCCTCGCTGCTCGCGTACCAGGATGGATTTGCGCTGGTCAACCTCGTGGGTACCGAAGAGTGGTTCCAATCGAACTTGAACGACTTCACGACCTGGAGCGCCTTGAACTTCACGTCGGCCGACTCCGCGCCGGGTGGCATCGTGGCACTGTACGATTTGCACCGCGAGGTCTGGATTTTCAAAACGAACCGCACCGAAGTGTGGATCAACGCGGGGCTGCCTAATTTCGCGTTTCAGCGTCTCCAAGGCGTACAGATCCCGCAGGGGTGCGCCGCGGCGTACTCAGTTTCCCGCATTGGCGACAGTATCGTGTGGCTCGGCGCCGACGAGCAGGGCCAGGGTGTCGTGTACATGTCGAACGGTTACCAAGCGGTACGCATCTCGACGCACTCGATCGAGTTTGAGATCGGCAAGATGTCGCTGATCAGCGACGCCACCGCGTACGTGTACCAGGACACTGGGCACTTCTTTTATGTGATCACATTCCCCACGGGCAACAAAACGTTCTGCTACGACGGCTCGACCCAGTTGTGGCACGAGCGCGCGGCATTCGAGAACGGCACTTTTAGCCGCCATATCGGCGCCACGTTCGCCTATGCCTACGGCAAGCAGGTCGTGGGGGATTTCCAGAATGGCAACTTGTACGCCTTTGACAACAATACCTACACCGACAATGGCGCCGTGCGTAAGTGGCTGCGCTCCTGGCGCGCGCTGCCCCCCGGCAAGCGCGTGTACGAGCCGATGCGCTTCGACTCACTGCTGATCGATTGCCAGACGGGGCTAAGCATCCCCGATGGCACGACGCCGCAATTCGTGCTGCGCTGGTCGGATGATGACGGCAATAACTGGTCTAACGAGGTGTGGACGGACGGCAACCGAGTGGGCAATACCGGCACGCGTATCATCTATCAGCGCTTGGGTATGACGAAGCGCGGTGGCGGGCTGGATCGCATCTTTGAATTGTCGGGCACTGACCCGGTACCGGTGGCGATTGTGGCCGCTGAAGTCGATGCGGTGCCCGTATGATAAGCGCCCAACTCCCCTTTCTGAATAAAGATGGCACGGTGGCCCGCGAGTGGTTCATTTTTCTCGCGACCTTGAACGTGCTGGTGCAGCCGAATACCCCTCCAGGTGGCACAGGCACGCTGGCCGACGTGTCACTCTTGGCGCAGCTCGACCAGACATCCACGATCGATGACTTGGCCAAGCTCAAGCAGGATTTGTACGACGCGATTCTTAACCACCCGCTTGAGGTGCCTGCTGCCGCGAGACAACAGCTACAGCTATTCAATGACCTGGCGCCCAGCGCTCGGCGCACGGACCTGAGAGCATCGGACTTCGAGCCCGTCGTCAAGCCGGATCGACGCCTGCTACATGACTTGGTTCAGCTCGACCAGATACCCCCAGGCTCTTGGCAGGCATACACCCCCGTCGTGACAGCCAACACAGGTACATTCACCACGGTGTCAGCGGCAGGCAGATTTCAGCGTATCGGCAAGACAGTAAGTTTTATGCTAGAGGTCGATGTAACCACAGTGGGCACTGCAGCCTCGGCCGTGCTGGCAACATTACCGGTAAAGGCGAACGTGTCACTACCCTCTGGGTTCCAGACTTGCGCCGGTCGAGAGATAAGCGCTACGGGCAAGGCTCTGTCGGGTACGACCGGGGTGCCTGATGGTAACCACGTAGAGATCGTATTCTACGATGATACTTTCCCCGGCGCATCGGGCAATAAAATGACGATAGGCGGCACATATGAGTCCGCTTAATTTCAGGAGCTTCGCATGACGACCCAAGCCACTAAACTGGTTCCCACCACGCTTTTGACCGGCGCATCGGCATCTTACGGCTCGGCGCCCGGCGCGGGCGTGGTGCAAATCATCCAGCGCGCGGTATTCTGCAACACGGACGCGGCCACGCACGCGATTACGGTCAATATCGTACCCGCCGCGGGCTCTGCGTCGTCTGCTAACGAGGTGATTAACCCGATCGGGCGTGTACTACAGCCTGGTGAGACCTACGTGTCGCCAGAGTTGGCGGGCATGGAGCTGATCGCGGGTGATTTGATCTTCGCATTCTGCGATACAGCGTCGAAAGTGAACATGACGATCAGCGGCCTGACGGTGACGCCGTGATAAATTTCTTCAAAATGGGTGAGAATGTCGACGTACTTCCACTTCTGGTAGCGCTTAAACAGATGCCAGAACTCTGGAATCAGCATACGTTGCGCACGACGCATGAAAATACCCCGCATGCGCAGGTATCCGATATCTGGCTACGTTTCAATGATATCTCGCTGTTTGAAAACGGTGGTGAAGACCCCTCGATTCTTGATCAGCACGAGTCAATAAACTACCCCGCCCTCGCAAGACTACCCGAGGCTCGGTTCCTGATATTCCAGATCATGGCCCGCGTGCAAGGAGAGCGCTTGGGGCGTTGCATGATCACGAAGTTGGCCCCGGGCGGGCGGATTACTCCGCATACCGATTCAGGGGACCATGCGGCGTACTACGAGCGCTTCCACATCGTGCTACAGGCCGCCCCAGGATGTATTTTCCGCGCTGGAGACGAGCAAGTTCAGATGCGCACGGGAGAATTTTGGTGGTTCCAGAATCAGGCCGAGCACGAAGTTATAAATAACAGCGTAGACGATCGCTTGCACCTCATCATAGATATCCACACTGGGCGTGGCGCACCGTGATCACCTATCAATTAGAGCGATTTGGGGAATTCTACCCAGAGGCGCGCATTCTGCTCGCCCGGCACTGGGAAGAAATTGCGCTTAATCGCGATGAGGTACCTCTCGATGTGGACGTAGCAGGCTACCAGGGGTTGGATGCAGCAGGTCAGCTACAGTTACTTACGGTCAGGTTGGATAGTGTGATGATCGGGTACCATTCGACCGTTGTGAAGCCACATTTGCACTATAATTCCACGTTAGTGGGGTTCGTAGATGTGTACTATATCGTGCCCGAGCATAGAGATAAGCCCCGAGTCGCTTTACGGCTATTTAAGGAGGCCGAGAAGGCTCTGAAAGCCCGGGGTGTGAAGTTAGTGATACAGACGACTAAATTACACTCGGACAAGAGCAAATTTCTCAAGTTTCTAGGCTACCAGCCTACTGAAATTGTTGTTAAAAAGATCCTCTAGGAGTCATCATGGCAATCGTTATTGGTGCGGGCGTCGCGGCAGCGGGCGCGGTCGGTAGCGCAGCCATCGGCTCAAGTGCATCTTCCAGCGCTGCGAATCAACAGGCGTCGTCGGCTAACAACGCGACCGCGCTCGAACAAGCCCAGTTCAATCAGACTACGGGCAACCTGGCGCCGTACTTGCAGACTGGCAACAACGCGAATGCGGCTTTGGCGGGATTTCTCGGGTTGCCCGGAGGCAACATCAACCCCGCCGACGCGGGACTCGGGATCCAGCAGTTCCAATACAATCCCGCAAGCGACCCCCTCTACAACTTCACATTGCAGCAGGGTGGGCAGGCCATCACGAACCAAGCGTCTGCGCTCGGTGGCGTGAACTCGGGGGCGACCCTGTTGGCGCTACAGAACTATGGGCAGAACACGGCCCAAAGTTCGTACCAGCAAGAATTCAATAACTACCAGACCCAGTTGAACAATATTTTCTCCCGGCTCTCGGGCACCGCGAACTCGGGGCAGAATGCCGCGGCCAACCTCGGCGGTCTAGGTGCGGCTTCAGCGGCGCAGCAAGGTAGCAATATTATCGGCGCGGGTAACGCGCAAGCGGCGGGTACGATTGGGTCGGCGAACTCGGTGAGCAGCGGTTTGCAGTCTCTGTTCAACAACCCGGCATTCAGCAGCGCGATTAATAATCTGGGTGGGGTAGGCGGGACGAGCGGTGCGGCGGGCCAGGTGTCTGGTGCGGGCGATTCCTTAATAGGCTAAGGAGCTAAGATCATGGCAGGCGACACCGTCGACGCAAGTATCCCGTTGGGGTATAAATTCCCGCAGCTTCCGACTGCCCAGAGCGTGGCCGCTGCACAGCAGATGCAGTACCGCAATCAGCTCGCGCAGCTTCAGGTGCAGGATGCTCAGCAGCAAGCTCAGCAGAAGAATGCTGTGCTGCAGCTATTTCAGCAGCCCGGCGCCGTAGACCCACAAACGGGGCTACCCACGGACGCCACGATCGGCAAGGTGTCACAGGTTAACCCCGATATGGGAGTGCAGCTGAAAAATAGTGTTGTGGCAACGCAGCAGAAACAGCAGCAGACAATTACGAACAATATCAACCAGCGTCTGTTGGGCATGAATATCAACGACCGCCAGCACGACAAGATGGTGGATATCGCCACGAGTGCGCAAGACCTATACGACAACTTGCTCGCCAGCGGCACTTCGCCGCAAGAGGCGGCCGAGCAGGCAGGGCGGCAGCGCAATCAACAGATTACAGACGCAAATAAGACTGGCGCCATCCCGAATGACGTGGCAACGACTATACAAGGCCCCTTTAACCCTACTATCAACAAAGCGTTCATCGCGGGCTCCCCCCAATACAAGACTGTGCTGGCCGAGCGCGCGGCGGACACCCGTGCAAAGATCGACCAGGAGCGCGAGTCTCGTCTCGACGCGAACTCGCAGCGCGCGGCTGATAGCGCAGGACAAGACCCATTCATGAAAGAAGCAGCGGCGACGTATGGCACTGGCACGCCTGAGTACAAGCAGGCGATTAAGGACCATCTGGCCAAAGAATCGGGCAGCACCGGAGCAGCCGGTGGGCGCGAAGCGGTCTATACGAATCGCATCCTTTCTTCAGCCAACTTGGCCACGAAGGACATCGCGAATATCGCGCGCGGCCCGATCTCGCAAAGTTCTGGGTTCTTCGGGGGCCGGACGCCAGGGCCGAGCTTGCTCGACGCAGGTAAGGAGTCGCTGGCCAACATGCTGACTCCTCAAGAAGCCCAGACCTATAACGTGAAAATCGCAGGCGTGCAGCGTAACTTGGCAGCCATTGAAGCCCAGGGCTTGGCGCCGAGTGGCTCACTCACGCACCAAATGGACGCGATTCGCTTCAGCGCAACGGACACGAACTGGACAAAGGCATACAAGCTCGCGGAAATGCGCCAGATCGTAGATGGCGGCATGGATACGCTCAAGGCGAATAGCCGGACTGATCCTGGGGCTAAGAAACTCGCGGATCAGGTCTCGGCTTCGATAAAACAAGCCGTCCCGTTCACAGTTGAGGATGTCGACAACCTGTACAACAGCAAGGATTCGAAAGCCACGCTGAGTAGTTTCATTAAGAAAAAGCAAGGTGCCCCTGCTGCAGGAGATGGGCCAGCGAAGCCCGCGAGCAAAGCTGAGTACGATGCGCTGCCCTCCGGCACTCACGTGATCCTGCCCAATGGCAAGGAAGGGGTGAAGCCGTGAGCTGGGATGACGACATTGCTCTGGCCCCTGCGCCGGCTGCCTCGACGCCGGGGGCCCCAGATGCCCCCACTCCGGCGTCGAGCACAGTCCCTAGCAACGCCCCCGCGAGCACGATCGACGCATTCAAGACCAAGTACGGCGCTGCTGCGGCCAAGGCCGGCGCAGCACTCGGGGTCGACCCGAGCCTAGTGCTTGGGCAATGGGGCGAAGAGACTGCGTGGGGCAAGAAGGTTATTCCTGGCACGAACAACCTCGGCAACATCAAAGCGCCTACGGGCGTGAAAGCTCGCGACAATCAGACCGGCACTGCCGACTCTTACGCCAAGTTCGATAGCCCAGATGCTTTCGCGGATCGGTACGTCGATCTGATCAAGACCACGTACCCAGGTGCCGTGGGCGCGGGCAATGACCCGAAGAAGTTCACGGCTGGCCTGCAAGGCTACGCACAGGATCCGAAGTATGCCAACAAGGTGCAAGCAGCCTCAGCTGCTGTGGGGCAGGGCAGCCCCGCTGCTGCCTCAGATGATTGGTACTCAGGCGTGAATCTCGGGCCTGCTCCGGTACCTAGCGTACCGCCGCCCGACCAAGAGCCGAAAGATTTGACCGCTGCCCAGGGCCTAGGGCTCGGCGCCAGGAATGTAGTTACGGCCCTGACGTCCCCCGTGACAGGGGTAGCCGACCTGCTCAACACAGGCGTCAATGCGGCCACGAGCGGCATTAACAAACTCGCCGGCACGAACATCCCACAACTGGCGATGCCTGGGCAGACCGTGCAGAACGCGATGACCGCGGCGGGCGTGCCCGAAGCTCAGACCCCATTCCAGCGCGTTGTGGGCGACGTGGCCACCGCGGGCGTCGGGGCATTGACCGGTTCGGGTGTGGCTGGCGCACTGGGCAAGGTGGCCACGAACCCGGTGGTGCGCAACGCGGCTACTGAGCTAGCGACAGGGCCTCTTACGCAAGCCTTCGCGGCCGGCGCTGGTACCGCCGCAGCAAGTACGGGCCGGGAGAACGGTGTCGGCCCTGTCGGGCAACTCGTGCTGGGGCTCACGGCGGGTGCTGCCCCGCTTACGGTGTCGAACCTGCTGCGCTCGTCGGACCGCGCGACGCAGAACGCTGCGAAGTTACTGCAACAGGCCGTCAAGAACAATTCACCTGAAGATTGGAATCAGGCACGCTCGCTCCTGGCCGATGCCCAAAAGCAGGGCATCCCGCTGCTCGGTCCCGAGGCCCTGCCGGCGAACGGCCAGTTGCGCCAACTCACGGCCGACGTGGCAGCAGCGCCCGTCACCAAGAACGTCATTCAAGATGCCGTGGCGGGCCGCGCGCAGCAAGTGCAGGACGCTGCGCGCAAGCAAGTCGCGGGTATTGGGCAGAACGTAGGGCCGAATGAGGCTGCCAACGCAGCGCAGACTGCCGCCGACGAGGTGTTGCGCAAGGCTCAGGCCTACCGCACTGCCGCCGCTGGACCAGGGTACAAAGCACAGCGTGCCGCGGACGTCGAGACGATGGATTTGTCTGATCAGCTCGCTCAGCTACCACAGAAGATCCAAGACCTCAGTGACTCGCGCGCGAGCGCGGTGCAGACGGCGGGCAAGCTGCACGCATTCACGAACGACCAGATCAACCAAGCGAACAAGACGATCGCCCGTAAGCTCGGTCTCGCCGGCGACGTGAAAGCGAATCGGAACTTGGCAGCGGCCGACCAGGGCAAGGCGGGCACATACGAGGCCATCAACAAGGGTATGGAGTACGCCGCTCAGATCGACGCATCCGAGCGGGCTTTCTACCAAGCCCAGGACCAACTCGCGCAGCGCAACCTACCTGCCGTGACGTCGAAAGTGAACTCGTTTCTCGCGAAACTCGACGGCGATATCCGGGCCGCGGGGCGCGACACCACCGAGGGCAAGATCCTCAGTCAGTACCGCAACGACCTGGCCCCGAACGGCGAGCCGATCACGCTGCCCTCGCAGCTTGAGAGCGTGTACAAGGCGAATCGAGATAAAACCCAGCTTGGTCTCAACCCGACGCCCGAGCAGCGCACGACGGCTGGCGTGATTAAAAATCACCTGAACAACCTCGACGACCTGATCCAAGACGTGTCGCCCGCCATCAAGAATGCTCGGCAAATCTACTCGCAGTTGTCGACTGAATTGGTCGACCCGCTGCTCAAGGGGCCGATCGGCAAGATCGCGGGCCGCGGCGCTAACGATCAGACCGAGGCTGTGACGAGCCGCGCGATGGGTGAGTTGAGTGGCAAGAATGCGACGCCGCAGCGCATCGGCTTTATCGCAGACCAGCTCGGCAAGTCCGATAAGACTGCGTTCCCGAATTTGGTGCGCTCGTACCTGGAAGACAAGCTGAATTCGTCGCTCAAGTCACAGCGCGGCCAGACGCTCACAACGACCGGCACCACACTGCGTGATTCGCTCGAAGGCACGCCCCGGGAGGCCGCGAACGTGCGCGCGATGATACAGAAAACGGCTGAGGCCCAGGGCCAGGATCCGACTGCTGTGTACCAGGGTTTTGGGCGGTTTCTCGACGTGTTGGATGCCACAGGCAAGCTCGCGATGCCCAAGACCACACAACCCACCTCGACGGCTGAGCAGGCTGCTACAATCGGGCTGGACGCGGCACCTGCAGCATTGATTCACGGACCTGCTGGCGTGACGGCCGCGATCGTATCCGCGCTACGCGATATGTCGCGTCGAGGCACGTATCGAAAGCTGGCCACCGTGATGACGAGCCCGACAGCGGTCGATGATATGCGGCACTTGGCGAGTTTGGCACCTGATGACCCGAGTGTGTTGAAAACGGTTGCGAGTATCCTCACCGGACGGCGGCCGGTGCAAGCGACGGCAGCAGTGGCTCGCGCTGCAGCACAGACGCAACCGAGTACCGACGAGCAAGACGACAACCCCTAGGAGATTACTGTGAAAAAGATGCCTGTGAAAATGGCGAAAGCCGTGACGTCGGATATGCCCAAGAAAGGTGGGAAAAAGCCTGCCGCGTTCATGGAAAAACTGAACATGAACGTGAAAAAGTCTGAGGCAACCACTCGGAAGTCGAAGAAAGCTCCGAAGATGATGAAATAATCATGCCACTCGCGCGCGGGAAAAGTAAAGCCACGGTCTCCAAGAACATTACCGAATTTCACACCGGAAAGACGTTCAAGGCGACCGAGAAGAAGTTCGGTAAAGCCACCGCGAATAAGCAAGCGGTGGCCGCCGCACTTTCGCAGGCGCGCAAGAGTGGCGCCAAGATACCGAACAAGGCGAAGAAATGAAATACCGACTTGTTCGCGCTCGGCTCTGGGCTTGTGGTGTCTGCGGTCGCGAGGTTTGCGACTGCTATATGGATTGATCTCTCATGCGCGTCCTTATAATTGACTTCGATCGCACAGGCTTGGATATCGCCTATAGATCGGCGGAAGCCGGCCACGAGGTCCGGTGGTGGATGCCTCAGCACGTGGATGGCTCCCCGTTGCGATCCGGGGACGGATTCCCCGGTATCGTGAAGGTCAAAGCGTGGCAGGATTCGATGAAATGGGCCGGTAAAGACGGCCTAATTTTAAATCTCTTCAACGATCGCAAGATCACAGCCGAGCTCGACAAGTGGCGGCTATTCGGCTACCCCGTATTCGGCCCCACGCCCAAGAGTGCCGCGCTTGAAATTCAGCGCGGGCTTGGCATGCAGTATTTCGAGAAGTTCGGCTTCGAGGTGCCCGCATATCATACGTTCCCTACACTCGACGCGGCGCTTGCGTTCGCATGGAAAGCACAAGATCCGTTTGTTCTGAAGCCGATGGGGGATGAGGCCGACAAGTCGCTCACCTACGTCGCTCACGACCCCGCTGATCTAGTCTCGTTCCTGGAGTTGAAGAAAGAGCAGGGCTTCAAGGTCAAGGGCCAGTTGATGTTGCAAGAGAAAGTCGACCTACTCATGGAGGTCGGCATTTCGGGCTGGGTCGGTAGTGCCGGGTTCCTGGCCCCGAAAAATTTAAATATTGAGCATAAAAAGCTGATGAATGATGACTACGGCCCCTCGACTGGAGAGCAGGGTACCGTGTGCAAGTACTTCACAGATACCGATGACAGCCAACTTGTTGATGCGCTGATGAAGTTCGAAGAACCACTCGTGCAGATGGGCCACACGGGCGACTTCGACATCGGCGGCGCGATTACCAAGAAAGGTAAATTCGTACCGTTCGAGGTATCCGCCCGCATGGGGTGGCCGTCTACCTACATCCTGTTCCAGTGCCACGAAGGCGACCCAGTGCAGTGGTGCCGCGACGCAATCGACGGGCGCGACACGCTGGAGGTCGACGAGCGCTGTGCGGTCGGTGTTGTCATGGCCAAACCACCCTACCCCGCAATGAACGAAGAGCCTGGGAAATCTGTCGGCTGTGTCGTCACCGGCATTGAGGATGTGTGGGAGCACGTGTCCCCCGTTGAGTTGATGATTGAAAAAGGACCAACGATGCACAATGGCAAAGTCGTGATGGAGCCCGTGTACAAGACGACGGGCGACTATATTTGCTGCATGACGGCCAAGGGCCCAGATCTACACGATGCGATCCCGCAAGTCTATGCGGCCGTGTCGAGCATCAAGTACCAGGACCGCATGGCCCGCACGGACATCGGCAAGGATTTAGAGCACAAGTTGCCCAAGGCGAAAGCTCTGGGCTTCCATGAATTAATGGATTGGTAGTCTAGGAGCCCGACCATGAAACGCTTGCTTATTCTTCTCGCCCTGCTGTGTCTCGCGCCCTTGGTGCAGGCCCAGGAGATCGTCAATACCGGAGCCAAGATATTCCAGCCTACTGCACTGACGGCGGCTACGGTGAATTCGAACGATCAGTTCAACCCCAACTCCAAGGGGCTGCATCTGATCGTCAACGTGACGTCGTTCACGAGCGGTTCGTACACACCCCACATCCAAGGTGAAGACCCCGCGAACCCGGGCGTCTACTACGACATCCTGGTGGGCGCTGCAATCACGGGCACGGGTACCACGGTGCTCAAGGTGTACCCCGGCATCGGTACGCTCGCCAACGGGGCCACCTCCGACTTGTTGCCGGTGACGTGGCGCGTGCAGCTCATCGGGGCCTCAACGCCGAGCATGACGGTGAGTGTGTCCGCGAACTTGGAGCGCTAAGATGAAAAAGTTCCTTGCTGTTTTATTGCTGGCTCCGCTGCTCGCGCTCGGGCAGACCAACGCCTACAACATTCTCGACAAGACCGGGTACCAAGCGAATAGCGTCGCGATCACAGGAGGCTCTATTACTGGGGCTACGATCAACGCGACGACGCAGGGGCGGCTGGATAATTCCACGCTCGTGGCGACCGATGCGTTCGCTAACCAGCAACTCGCCAGTTCCTCGGCCACGGTGCCCTTCGCGGTAACAGGCGGCACATACAACCAAGCGACGCTGGGCGGCGGCGGGCAGGTCGTCATTCTCGCCTCGGGCGGGGTGATCAGCAGCGTGGTCACTGTGATAAACCCCGGCACCGGGTACGCTGTGGGGGATTTGCTCGCGCTCCCTGGTGGAAACTCAGATGCGGTGATACGAGTCGCCTCCGTGTCGGGAAGCGGCCTGTCCACGCTATCTGTGATCTATGGTGGAACTGGTTACACGACGGGCGCGCAGATCACCACGATGCCCGTACCCCCAGGCAAGCGCACGATTAATCTGACGGGTGTACTCACGGGCAACGTCACGTTCATCATCCAGAATGGCTCCCTCCTGACCGCGAGCCGAGAAGTCCTGTTCCAGAACAACACCACGGGCGCTTCCACCATCACGGTGTTCCTGAGCAACGGCGCAGGCGGCACGACCGGCACTGGCGTAGTGCTCCCGCAAGGCACCAACAATTCCACCTCAATGTGGCTACAGACGGACGGTGTGACGGACGTGTGGCCCGCCACAGCCGCGCTGCGCACGTTGACAATGACCGGAGCACTGACCCCGAGCTACCCGGCCGGCATCGTGGGCAACGCCACAGGAAACCCCGTCACGGCCGGAAGTATCGGTGAATTTCAAAGCAACACTACCACAGGCACTGCCATTACGTCAGGCACTACGGTCAATGCGACCAGCATTACCAACCTGCCGGCCGGGGATTGGAACTGCTGGGGGCAGGCGCTTTTCCTACCCACCACCGGGGCTATCGTGGCCGATATAGTAGCGGGCATTGGTACGGTGTCTGCTACCCTTCCAGCGAACCCGAATGCGTCGTACTTGGGTGTCACGCTGGCTACCGGAGCCACCGGTACGACTACCCTGAACCCGATGGTTACGCGTATTTTGATCTCCACCCCCACAACGATTTTCCTTACTGCTGAAGCATCTAGCGTCACGGTAGCCGTCGCCTCTGTGAACGGCTACCTGCAGTGCCAGCGCCGCTAACCCCTTGGAGATGTAACGTGAAGAGACTTTTTGCATTATTCCTGGCCGTGCTCATTGCCGGGTCCGCACAAGCGGCCACGGTGAATATCACGCCGACGCCGATCCAGCAATTCAACCAGAACGGCACGCCGTGCTCGGGGTGCCAGCTCTTCAGCTACGCTGCAGGCACCACCAACCCGCTGGCTACTTACACCAGCTCGACGGGCTCGACGCCGAACACCAACCCGATCATTCTCGACGCCAACGGGCAGGCGAACGTCTGGCTGATCGCGGGCGACAAGTACAAGCTGATCTTGTCCCCCGCTACCGACACCAACCCGCCCACACACCCGTTCTGGACTGAGGACCAACTCACGGGGGTGAATGACTTCACCGCGTTCTCGGGCGGGAATATCTCCTATACCTTGAACCGCACGGGGGCTGTGGCCACCACGGTTGGCGCTAAGTTGAACCAAGTCGTCAATATCACGGACTACGGCGCAACCTGCAACGGCACAACGAACGACAACGCAGCTTGGACGGCTTTGATCTCGTCGATCGGTGCGACGCCAACGACCGTGGTCGTGCCCTGTGCTTCGAAGATCAGCGAGAACTTGACCTTTGGGGCTGCCACCGTAGTGCAGTTCACGAACAACGGTGAGATCATCGGCACCGCGGGCACCGAGGTCGTACAGTTTCAGCGTCAGATCATGGCAGGTGGGCAGCAGATCTTCAGCAACCTCGTCCCCCAGGCCGACACCGGGATGACTGTTATCCCCGAGTGGTTCGGAGCCGCGAAGAACGGTACGTCGGATGACTCGTCAGCGTTCAACCTCGCCTACACGATGCTGGAGAATGTCGGCGGAGTGATCCAAATGTCGGCCGGTAATTACGGCCTTGCCAACCCGATCAATAATGTCAAATCTCATGTCTCGTTGCTCGGTGCCGGACTCAATGCGACGGTGCTCACAGCGACAGCTACGAATATCTCGGCACTGGAAGTCACGGGGGTGCTCGGCACGCCGCTCGCCGATGATGTCTTTAACGGCTTTAACATTGTGTCTGCCACGCCAGGGACCTCTAACGTCGGTATTGCCCTTGCCTTCACCGCGCTGGCGAAGCTCTCGGATATCCAGGTTGCGGGGTTTCTAACTGGCGTGCAAATGGAGTGCGCCACGGACTCGTCGTTTCAGCGCATGGGGACGACCTACTCAGCAGCTACTAACGGCTTCATCGGTTGGAATATTCTGGGCGGTGGGGGATGTGTTGGGGGCAATGAATCTTCGACCTGGCGCGATACGTTCGTACAGGGTACAGGTGCTTTTGGGGGTCCCACCGGTCAGGTAGGGTATCGGGCTTCTGGGCTATATGTCTCCGACCTCTATTTTAGCAACGCCGCAGCAGGCGAAGTTAATTTTGGATATTTCTTCGACTACTCCACACCGGCCACCGCTGGCGGCTTTGCGGACGTGATCATCCAGAACCCGATCGTCGACGGGTTCACGGCACAAGGCATCTTCATCAACGCACTACCCGCGCAACAGATGGTCACGATCTCGGACGGCTGGCTCAACCCTGTCAGCGTACTGGCTGAAACAGATGCGGTCTTCGTTGACAACAGCGCGGGCGCCGTACAGATCACGGGTATGCAGATTGGGGGGGAGGCGAATTTTGGGTTCGCCGTGGGTGTCCGGGTTGCCAATAGCTCCAATACCCATGTATCAAACACGACATTCAACGATAACAATTTCGCCATTGAGGAGACTGGTTCCGCACGCGGCGTGTACACCGGGAATTCGGTGATAAACCAGTCTGTGCATCCGGCAACCGCCCAAATCTCTCTGACGGGTTCCGTGCGCTCTATGGTCACGAATAACAGTTTCGACGGTTTCGCCACCAATACCGTAGTCGCAGACAGTACTTCTACGGGCGTGGGTGTCGTAGGTAACACGTTCAATGCAGCCACGCTCTCATCGCCCCGTGTCTCGAATAGTTCTAGTGGCCCCGTAGGCGGCAGCGACGGTTCAACCGGCTTGAACAGTGGCACCTAATAAAATCAGGAGACGTTGTGGATACCGAAGCCTTGCAAGACCTGACCGTCGCTATCAAGGCGCTCAAAACTGATCTCGACCGGCGCCATGCGCAGAATTCCGTCACGCTGGAAGAGGTCAGCGTCAAGGTCGACAAGGTGTTACTGGGGTTCCCCGAGGGGGACCCTGAAAGCCACCGTCGATTCCACGAGGCCGTGATCGAGCAAGCCAAGGCCCGAGAGAAATTTTGGCGAGAGATCAGTTTGAAGTTGGTGGAAAAGGGCATCTGGGCCGCGATGATCTTTCTGGTTGCTGCGGCCGGGTTCTATCTGAAGGCGAAGCTCACATCATGATGAATTTCAACGATGTATTTGCCGAGGTGGTCGGCACCGAGGGCACGGCCCCGAGTACCGACGTCAACGATCCGGGCAACTGGTCGAGCGGGATCGTGGGGCAGGGCCAGTTCAAGGGCTCCCGCTACGGTATCAGCGCGGAGTGGTTCCCCAATGTGAACTTCGCCACGCTCACTTACACCCAGGCCCAAGCACTCGCGCAGACTAAGTATTGGGACCCGTACCAGTGTAGCCAGTTCGATATTCGAATCGGGTACCTGATCTTTGACGCCGCGTACAACGGCGGGCACCCGGCTCAGTGGCTCCAAGCCGCCGTGGGAGTGCCGCAGGACGGGGTGATCGGGGCTCAGACCGTGGCAGCCGTGCGCAGCGCCGACCCGCTGAAGGTTGCGATGCAGTTCATGGCCTCCCGGTTTAAATACTGGGTACAATGTGCGGCATGGGCCGCCGAAGGCGCAGGGTGGGTCGACCGCGGCGCTGAAAACCTTCAAACTGTGGCTGAGAACTAAGGAGAAGCATCATGGGTGCTGCCGCATCTGCCGCGCTAGCCAGCAAAACGCTCAAAGTCGCCGGGCTCTTGGGTCTGGTGCTTGTCATGGACTATCTGAAAATTGACGACCTGGCGCTGAAGTCTGCCGCGCTCGGTATCGCAGGGCTGATCACCGGCTGGCACGGAGCGGCCCCGTTCGTCAGCCCAAAGTCGTAATTACCCGCGGCGCGGGGCGAAGCGAGGACGACCACGCCGCGGCAACCCCTAATCCTCAACCCCTCAAGGAACTGATCATGACCACCAGCTCGACTGACACCGCACTCGCCCAATTGGGCGAGCTGCTTCTGAATAACGTTGTCGTGGCCGCCATGCCCGTCATCTCTTCGGCCTTGGCCGATATCGCCGCGAACCCGGCCGTATGGACCAATCCGGCATCGGGCTTTCTGAAAGGCACGGCTGTTCTGGCTGAGCTCCAGGCCACCCTGCCCCAAATTGAAAATACCAGCACCACGACCCTGGCCAATGTGGTCCAGGCTGTGATCGCGGCCGGCGTTGCCAAGCTCACCCCGGCACCGTTACCCACACCGACGCAAATCGCACTCGAAATGGTCGACCAAGCCCCGGCACCCACAGCAGAACCGGCACCCGCCGCTCCGCTCGTCGGCCAAGCCCCGCTGTAACTGGGGCTAGTCATGCGCAGGCTATTGTTTGTCGGCACTGTGACTAGCTTGGCAGCCTTGGCGGGCTGCTCGGCTATCAACGCCTATACGGGCGGCATCATCAACGCCGGGGAATCCGGGTACGCAGGGGCTCGGCAGAACGTGCGGGCCATCGACGACGCGGCTTTCGTCGGCTGGAGTGACGCCGCCTGCGCGATCAAGGTCGGAGCTCTGCAGCGCAACGCTACGGGCAACCCGAACGCTGTCAAAGCAGTACTCACCGCGTGCCCTGTACCGAGTGTCGCGGTGCTCACCACCACGGACGGCACGATCACACTCATGGCCCCGCCGACGCAGCCCGCGCCTACCCCGACTCCTGGCTATACGCCCCCGGTGCAATAATGGGCCAAATCGTTCTTCAATTCGTCGAAGGCTCGGGTTTCGGAGCCGCTCTGATCAAGTGGTATGACCGCGGCCAATACTCCCACGTCGATACGGTGCTGCCGGATGGCACTCTGCTCGGCGCGCGGGACGACTCGATCGGTAGTATCGCCGCAGGGGTGCAGATCCGCCCCGCTTCGTACGTGGCCGGCGAGACGGTCAGGCGGGTGATTCTGCCCGTCACCGATGCCCAAGAGACCGCGTACTACGCGTTCCTGCAGGCTCAGATCGGCAAGCCCTATAACGAACTGGCCATCGCTGCGTTCGCGGCTGGGACCACTTGGTCGTCGCCGAATAGCTGGTTCTGTTCGATGCTCGTGGCTTATGGGCTGCAACTGATCAAGGTATTCAACACCCTGAGTGAAGACGCCACGAAAGTGGCACCCGATACTCTGCTGCTGCTTATCTCCGCGCTGTTCCCGATTTAATCGGGAATTGGCGATGTCAAACGCCGGTGCTTGGTGTCCAACCCAAGCACCGATTTCTTTGGCGACGGCCCTGTGCCGTATAGCGCTGCGCTCATGTAATGCTCAGCCCACATCTTGTACGCTTCCGGCCACGTCGGGCCGTACCCTACAGCGCCTGAGCCATGCACTCGCCACGAGATTATAGTGCGATCTCCAGGCTCTTGGCCCGGGCGCACGAATGCTCGGATGGGGCGCGCTTTCGGGCGGACGACTTGCATGCCGGTGTGATCCATAGTTCTAACTCCATCTGTTCGGGGCACCAAGTATTCGACTTGGCATTGTTCGGGCCACTAGGCATCGGCCTGAGATTATAGTGCACGTGCAGCCCACATACGCGAGGATTATTGAGAGGCACCACATGGTCGACGTCGTGAAACACGCCCGTCTCCCAGGTCAAGCGCGCAGCCTCTTCGTACACCGCACGGATCAGCGTGAAGTCAGCCCACGGGGGCGTCGCGATGATCCTCTGCGTGATCCATTTCCGCCGCCACGACTTCGGCAGGAGATGTAAGTCCCCCGCCAAGAGCTTGGCCCTCAGGGCTCGGCACGGGCGTGCTCCGAACGTGCCCACTCGGCGCTTGGGGTGCCAGTTCGTGAAGGTCAGTTGGATCATTCCCCAGACTCCTGTGGCACCCACACAGCAGCTGAGTTATTGGTTTCAATGCGTTCTGCGATCACAGCCGCTCGTTGCGAGGATGTAGGGGGTGGGTACATCCCGAACCGCTTGATGGCACCGCAGTTCATTCCGGCATTGGTGCTATCGGCTGAAGCAAAAGGCAATTTGGTAAATATTCTAGGGTTTAGCATTCTTAGCCCGTGCAGCCGGGCACGCGGATGGCCATCCTCAGTACAGGCCACCCTCATCGCCTCCGACATGCGGATCCACCAATCGGAAGTTCCTGGGCTTTTCCATTGGCCCGAGCTGCCGAACGAAACCGTACGGTACTCACATACCAGCCTATCTAGCCGGCTCAGGCTCTCGTGCATGTGCCAGACCGGCACGCCTTCGATATGGCGAGGCCAGTCAGCTAGCATCGCATCATTCTCAGCTTCGCCCCCTACGATCACGTCTGGTATCAGCGCCCAATCGAACCCTGGGTGGCGATGCCACTCGTCGCACCACTTTGTGTATCCGGGGACGTCGAGTATTTCGCCCCGTTTCCACACGCTGAAAGCACCGTTGTCGAATACGAACGATTGGCACACATCGGCCACGATCGCTACGTCGTCCTTACGCGGAAATGGTACCAATGCGTGCCGGCCGATCAGGAACCGTGCGACATCCTGGCGCGAGCCGCCGATCGGCGTGCCATGGTAGTGGATCATTTTGGCCCCAGTTCCAAACGGCATTTGTCGCCAGCAACACGTGAAACCGTAACTGAGTACACGGGAATCGACTCATTTACCTTCGCCGCGATGAACTCGCAGAGATTTTCCAGGGTCGCAGGCCCGAGCCCTTGGATTTGATCGAGAAACTGATGGTCAAGATGTTCTCGAATCTTGGCGACGATGCCCCGCAGGACAAACAGATCCACGACGAGCGGGCCCACTTTCCCAGATCGAGCGAGCTCGATCATCCCGCTTTCTCCTTTCGTGCCGCGAACCGTTATTTCAGCCTGGTACGTGTGTCCGTGGATGCGGGCGCTCTGTTCGAATTCGAAAAGCGGCACCGTGCGGTGAAGCGCGTGCGCGGCTTCGAAGATAAAAGACTGCGATAGTTCATAAATCATTCTCGGCCTCCGCAGGTTCGAAATACTCTTGAGGGCGCATCTCGCCCGTCTGTGTGTACCAGCACGCCGGGCTGCCCATGCGGTGCGGCGGTCGGCTCGCTGTGTTGTCATCGCCCCAGGTGGGGTACCCAGCGCACGTGCAGAGCGAGTACCACCCGCGGTCGGCCGCCATGTTCTTGATTACCCGGAACTTGGTGCCGCCACACCCGTCGCACTTACGGGGCACCTTGTAGCTGTCAGGGTGTTTCGGGAACACATAGCGCAGCTTGCATTTTTCCTTGCTGCAGCGTACGTTCCAGCGAGTCATTCCAAATGCTCCTTCAAGGTGCTCATCCCCATCAGCCAGTTCGGGCTGATCTCGAAGAACTTGGCGATCTCGACCAAGTTCCAATACCCCGGTGAATACGCACCCATCTCCCACAACCGGATCGTGGGTACCGTCACTCGGATCTCAGAGGCGAGCTGCTTGCGCGAGAGCCGGCGCTTGGTGCGCAGGTTCACGAGCCGACCCCCGAAGCCGCTCGGGCCTACTCCCTCGAATAGCTCATACTTTGGTTTTGGCATCTTGGTTCTCTGTTATGGCAGACTTGCGGCGGTCTGCGAGCACCCCATCAGCACTACGGCCCGTCGACCTCTGACAGCCTCCCTGGTGCACTAATCAACGCCAACTCTCCTTTCGAAGGCCTGGCAAGTGTGGAGGGCTTTATATAAAACGCGGTGCTTGGCGGCACTGCGCGTAAAACGATTACTGGCCCGATTTCACCAGATGCTTGCGATACCACGCCACCAGGGCCTTACGCCCTTCGACGTCAAGCCCGAACCCGGCCTTGATCTGGTCGAGCACTTCGTCGTCGGTCATGCGCCCGTCGATAATGAACTTGCGCAGGATCGCCGTGGCCCCAGTGTTCGACAGAGAAGTGCGGGGTACTGCCCCCACTTGCTTAGCCTTTGGCGGCTTTCCGACTCCAGAGAACCCTTGGGTCGTAAAAGTATCGCCCGGCTTCGGGCTCTCGGTCTTCACGATGGGCAACTCCTTCGCAGGCTCTTGCTCGATCGCTTTCGGCGGCACCAGGGGCGCAGGCTTCACGATCGGGACCGGGGTGTTGGCGGGCGTCCTAGCGATCGTGCCCGGCACGTGCATGGTCTTAGGGGCAAAGGCTGACGCAGGCGGCGAGGTCTTCACTGCGGGTTTGTTCAAACTGCTCGGGGGTTTGGCAATGTTTGCCATGTGCTTCTCCTTGTGGTCTTCGGTTGAATTCGACGAAGCTCGGAGATGCCAAGCGTTTGGGGCTTGGCTCTCGTCCTCAGCGATGTTGGTACAACGGTTGCAGTATAGAAGATTTATTTTGTGGTGGGCAAGTTATTTCTTGCGACGCTTAGCAATCTCCTGCAACGCGTCGAACAAACCCTGCTGCCCCTTGGCCTTGCGCTTCACCGCGATAAGCATCAGCTCATCCACCGTGTCGCGCATTATCAGGTGGTGCACGAACACACGCTTGGAGGTGTTGCCTTGTCTGAGCACGCGGCGGATAAACTGCTCGTACAGTTCCAGGTCGAATGTCATCGAATGCCAGCATACGTGGCAGCCCGACTCTTGCAGGTTCAACCCGTGCCCGGCCGCCTGGGGGTGCGCGAACAGCACCGGTAGTTCGCCGCGGTTCCACTGCCCCTCTAGCTCTTTTGAGCGCTTGGTGCTCACCCCACCCCCGATGTACGGGATGTCCTGCCCGAACTTGATGCGCAAGCGATCCAGGTCGTGCTCAAAATCGTAGGCCACAAGCAAAGGTTGGCCTTGCAGTTCGTCGATCAGGTCGGCCAGCGCGTCGACCTTCACGGTGTGTAGATTCGCCCACTCGCGCTGGGTCTTGGCGAGCTTGAACCCCGTGATCTCCAGGTCGGGAGTGAGATAGATCCCGCCGTTGGAAACCTGCCGACATTTTACCGACGCCGACGCCGCGTTCTGGGCCACGACAACACCCTGCTCGATCTTCATGATCAGGTCATCATGCAACTGGTCATAGAGCGGTCGTACATCGGCGGGCAAGTCGAGCTTGATGATATTCACGACCAGTTGGGGTAACTCTAAGTAGTCCTCGGCCGCCATGCGCAGCGCTAACGGGGCGATCCGCTCGTAGATCTCCTTCTCGGCGCCGGGTCTGGGGCGCCATACGAACTGGGATGGTTTACCGTTTTCCCCTGGTGGGTTCTCGAAGTATTTATTACGGTAGTGTGTGATGAATTGGCCCAACGAACGGCCTTGGTCAATAACGAACGCTTGGCCGAAGAGATCGAGCAGACCGTTGCTGGCCGGCGAACCCGTAAGGCCCCAGCGACGTGCGAAGGTATGTAGGACCAGCTTCAAGGCTTTGAACCGGTTCGTCCCGGTATGCTTGAAAGAACTTAGTTCGTCAACCACCAGCGTATCAAAACCCAAAGCCTTAACACGCTTGGTATCAACCTCCACCTTAGTCTTTGTTGCGCCCGTGCGCGTTTGGTACTTGGTCTTCGTCACACCGAACAGCCAGTCCAATCCCTCCGGGTTAATGACGTAGATGTCCGCCTCAGTCTCAAGCAGTTTATCCTTCTTGGGGCCATGCAGCACCACCACCCGCAAGTCGGCGAAGTCGGACCACTTCTCCCGCTCGGCCGGCCAAACGAGCCAGCATACCCGCAGAGGTGCAATGATCAGCACCTTGCGGATCAGTTGGCGCTTGAGCAGGAACTTGATGGCCGCGAACGTAATGCTTGTTTTCCCCAGGCCGGGTGCTAAGAGCAACATCGCACAAGCGTGCTCAAGCGCGAACTTGATCGCTTTCTTTTGATAATTCCAGGGCTTGTAGGGCACTGGTGTCTTGGGCAATTCGAAATGCTCTTCCTGCACGGCTTTACGTGGTGGCATCGCGTACCCCCATACCTGCCTCATGCAACTCCGCCGCCAAGCGCTTGGCCCTCCGCACCGCCTCAACCACAGCAGCCAGCGCGACATCCCGATCATCATGCACTTGCACGTCGTAGCCCAGCTTCTTGAGCTTCGCGTGCACTTCTATCTGCCGCGGGTCGGGGCGGCCGCCAAGCCTCTTGTACTCGTGCATGAGCGGCCGGCCGCCAGGGATCAGGAACATCCGATCCGGGTACCCACCCCCAATCGAAAGCTTCACGCTCTCGACACCATAGTCTGAGCGGGCATGTTTCACCACCCAGCGCTCAATTGTTGCTTCAGGACCGGCCATGATCACCCTCCGCGGCGCGCATCAGTCCATAGACGCGTGGGTGGATAATGCGCTTGGAGAATTCATCGAGATTCATTGCCAGCTCTTCATAGCGGACCAGGAACCTCATGCCGAAGAGATTTTCGTTATGCGTACGAGCTTCCACAGATACTTCGAGCCCTACTATTTCAGCTACTGGATAAACCAATACATGGAGTCTCGCGAACAACTTGGGGGCCAGAGTATCGATCACCATTTCGGTCTCTTTAGCAATCACATAGGGTGTAATAAAATATTTCATATCAATCTCCAGAATGCCCGTTTTCGCACACCAGGCCCGTCGACGTCGGGATGAGGGGGAGCGAGCAGCGCGTGCAGATAGGCCAGCGCTTATCATTACCTACGGGCGATTGGCTCGCCACCAACTGACCGGCCCCCATCAGCTCAGCAGCAGTCCAGGAGGTGGCAGACGGGCGCACCATACGCCCCGACGCCTCTCTTTCCACGCGCCGACCGTCGAGCGCCGAGGGCGGGGCCGCACGCCGGCTCACGTCTTGCAGCGCTTGCAGGTACACGATCGCGCAACGCGCCTGGTGCGCAGCGTCATCGAGCGCATTGTGGTACACGCCCGAACGTATCGGCAGCTCTACGGAGTCCGGCGCGAAGAGCCCCTTGAGGGTGCGTAGGCAGCGATCATTCCAGAACGACCAAGGTAGCTTCAACCCCACTCGGGCATAGGCGACGGCCAAGAACGCGTTGTCAAACGCGGCCCCGTTACCCCATACGCAGGTGTGCGCTGTGCCGTCGTGCTGCAGTCCCTCTAGCCATACACCGAATGCATGCAGGACCTCTTTAACCGGCAGCCCCTGGTCATTCATGGCTCGGTCGAGTGTCACTCGGGCCTCGGGGCTCTGCTTATCCCACCACGCCTTCGTGTCCGAGGACCAGGTGAAGCCATGCTTCAAACACGAGTCGAAATTGATGATCTCGTGGAAGCGGCGGCCGACCGTGCCTCGTATGGGGTCGAACTCGATGGCGCCGATGGATAAGATCGCGCCTCCGGGCGCGGTGTCCATGCTTTCTATGTCGATTGATACGTGGTTCATGCTTGTTGCTCCTGTGTCGCCACCCCGTACACGCGTGGAGTTACGTTCCAACCATCCAAAATGGCCTCGGCCACCATGCATGAACTCCATTCGCCACCCCGACAAATGTTATCGTCGCACCAAGTTTTAAAATCTAATTGTTGCTGCCAATAGTTAGCGTTCTGCTCATCGGTGTGGATCTTTCCATCCGTGGTTTTGAACCCCTTTACAAATTCCACGTTGCCGCGTTTGATTTCGGTACGCATTTCGTAATCCTCAGAAGGCACATGGGCCGCCGTTGTCCTTGCGGAAATGGCACCATGAACAGAGATTGTTGGGGCGCGGAGCGAAGACCGTATCGCTCAGCATCGGGGCCACGCGTTTTTCCCAGACCTTCTTCAGGCGCGGGATGTCGGCGCGGGTGTAGGTGATAGGCTTATCCACGAGTGGGTACACGACTCCGAGATCCAGGTAAATCAAGCGCGGCTTCACCTTCTGAATATGCTCGTGCAGCAGCAATGCGGTGAGCGCGTAAAGCTCAAGCTGCTCCAGATACTCGGCGTTTTTGTCTTCCCGAAATTTCCCTGTCTTCCAGTCCGTGACGATCAGCGTTTCATCGTCCTCGTGGTGGGCCAAGTCGAGCTTGATGCGCAACCAGCAGCCATTCCAATCATTCCATGTGGTTTCCGACCAGTCACTGCGAAATGACCATTGATCCTCTGCAGTCATAGACTGGCTGATCTTCTTGTACATCGCTCTTAGACGTACAAGTTCGTCTTTGAACTTGGCCAACTCAGGAGGCGTCTTCGCCGGTATCTCGCCTTTGACGTAGCGCTCGGCCAGCTTGTGCACCATTTCGCCGCGAGCCATCGCTTCGTTCTGAGGTTCCTTCAGCTTCATGATCGCGCTGTACTTCAGCTTCGCTGGACACTGCTGATACGTCTGGTAGCGACTGAAGCTCCAGGCGGTCAGGGGCTTGATGGGGATTACTTTTTGTGCGGTCATAGCTTCTTGCCCTTTTTATCGTAGTCCTTCAGGTCATTCCAATTGGTACTCGACGTGCTGCCCTCGGACAGCATAGGCACATCGAACTCGACTGACTCCATTGCCACACGAAGCACTTGCATCTCAGTCGGCACGCTGCGCTTCGGGGTGCTGGCCGTGATCTGGTCATGCACGTTGAGCAAGATCCGGGTCAGGGGGCTCTTGGCCGCATGGAACCGGATGATGGCCTCCTTGGTGCAATCTGCGGCGCTCCCCTGAATTAATCCATTAGCCATTTTGTAATCGAAGGTGACGAGCTTCCCGTTGATAATCTTATCGGCTTCGCAGTGGACCTCCCGCTCGCCCCAGGTACGGAACGGCACCCCTGAACGAGATCGGGCTTTCATGTCTTTATACATGTCCTTCAGCCCTGGGTACAGCGACAGGATCGCGTCCTTCAGAGCTTTGGCCTCGTTCACAGACATGTCGTTCTTCGCGGCCAGCTTGCCCACCCCCATCCCGTAGATCAGCCCAAGGTTCGTGTTCTTCACGACCTTGCGCGGGTAGTTCTTGCCGGCCGCAGCCAACGCGTCGCGAGCACTATCATGGAAGTCAATCCATGGATTAGCGATGTACGTTTGCATCAGCTCGCCGCCGTCGAAGTGCGCCAAGATCCGAGGCTCTTGCTGCGAGTAATCTCGGTCGATCAGCACCTCGCCCTCGAACGGGATCACATAGCTGCGCACCTGAGGCAAGGTAGGCAAGCCCTTGATGGGGCACTTCGGAAGCAACTTGGCCTTCGCTCGGTCGGGCTCTTCGTGGGCAAAGATCGGCGTGAACTCCTTGGGCAAGTTCATGAACGGTGGCGTGGATGAGAGTCGGCCCGTACGCGCCCCCACGTTGCTATCACCTGCGGGGCTGCGCACCTGATTCCAAGTCGTGAATATGAGCCCGCCACCTTGCTCAGCCACCCGGAGCCAATTTTCCAGGAACGTACCCAAACACGTTTTCAGTTGTGCTCGATATTTGAGTACAGCCAGCAGCGACTTGTCCGTCACCGCAAACAGCAACGCTTCTTTGTTCGTCGCAGGCTTGCCCGACTTCGGGGTACGAATAATCTTCGATTCGTCGACCTTGCCTGCCGCGATCATAGCCGCCATCAACTGCTCGCCGCTATCGAGGTTGAGATCCCCGCCGCCGAGCTGCTTGAGTAACCACGCGTCGACCTTCGCGTACCAGCCTCGGTATAGCACCACGTCAGTACGCAACCGCGGGAGATCCACAGGTAAGCCCCGCCTCTCCATTTCCAAAAGTATCGGCATGAGCTTACGCTCGCGGTCGTACGCCTCCAGCATCCCGCGCTCGACGGTCTTGGGGTACAGCAGCTTGAACAGAGCTTCCGTGCGCGTTGTGTCACCATTCGCATACCGACCTACGATATCGCCGGGGCAGTACGGCACGTACTTCATCGCGTACGTATCAGACTGTTTAGAGCGGCTTATCTTCACGCCTTCAACGGGCTGGTTCTCAACGAGCCAATCGACCACTTCGTCCTTCTCTTCGGGGGGCAGGCCGAGTAGTCGCTCGGCACTACTCTTTAAGTCGAGCTGCGGTTGATGGGGATCGTCGAGGAACAGGAGGAACATGGATTCGTGCATATCTTGCCACTGAGGTCTCGGTACCCCGAAGTGCACTTCACACACATCATGGTCGAATTTCCCATTCTGACAAAGAACCCCGTCCGGGTTCGCGTATGCGACCTTCAACGCTTCGAGCGCGGTTTCCTTGGTGCAATTGTTCCCCGTCGTGTGCCCCCACGCGTAGTACTTGGCCCTTCGGCCCCAGCTTTTTATAGAGACGCCAACAGGCACAGGCGGGTAGTACGGACGGCCTTGTATCGCATGCGTTTCAAAGTCAATTGTTACGGGGTGCGGGATTTTTTTCATCAATCACGCCCCCACCACCAAGCGAACGCAACCAAGCCTGCCGCTAAGATCGTAGTTGGCCACCACACCAAGCCGGTCAGCGCCAGCACCATCGTGAGCAGGCCCAAGATCGTACCCGCATTCGCGCACACGATCGCGAAATTTAAAGCTGCCATTTTCTCTTCGTGCGTCTTAGCTCTGTTATAGCGTTTCATATCCGCCCCTGCACTCGGCATTTGGCCAGCAACTCACCGCGCTCACGATGGGCCCGGAGCTTATTGATACGCCCGTGGATGCGGTGCACGTACACGGCTCGCGCCTTGCCTGACAGTTCCAGGATCAGCAGTTCGATCGCCTGCGCTTCCGTGCACGTCACCAGGTACGTGTTCATGTCCGTCCAGCTATCGATGCCGGCCTTCTCGATCCCCACGGCCTCAAGCGCTTTCGCCTTGACTTTTCGCTTCGTGATCTTGGGGCGCCGTTTCGGGATCTTTTTCACTCGCGCCGACGTGCGGGCGATCTGGTCCGCGATGTTCTGAAACGTCGCCTCTTCTTCGGGCTCGATGTTCAAAGGCTTATCGAACACGAGGCGCATCCCGCCGCCCGCCGCGATCGTTTTCACCGTGCGTGCAACATCGGCCTCTGACGCTTGACGCACGATAGGCTTGCCCGGGGGCTTCTGCGAGACCGGTACGTTCATAACGACCGGTGTGGGTTTTTTGGTCATGGCTTTTCTTCTTCAATCGGTTCGAACCAACGGGCTATCTGCCCGCACAGACTCTCGTCGTATCTGTTTTGATACGGGCTGCCGACGAAAAGTTTTTTTGGTCCGCCCGTCACTCTATTCAGTTCTTCGGAGACCGGATTGGCTGCGCAACGTTCTGGAGCCCCTGGGGTCATCGCCATAGCGTACCCGTCTCCCGGTTTCAACCCGGTGAACTTTTCCACGGGCACGTAGTGCCTACAGTCTTTGCAGAATTTCATACCCACCCCCGCAAAATCCAAACGATAAAACCAACCGCCACGCCCAGCGGCCCGAGTACCATGAGCCCAACCATGCGGTCAGACGGCCCGAAAAGATCAGGGGGTGCCTCAACCCATTCACCAGCCTTGATCTTTCTCGGGGTTGAGCGTGCTCTGCGCCGGGCTCTAAGCTCTAGCGGGGTCATGCCACACCTTTTGCCCGGTGCTCAGCCAAAGTCCCGAATTGGATTCGTTCGGGGTGCCCTGGATTAGCCCTGTAGCACGAGCCAGGAGACCCTGTGTGCGCGAGCGGGTCCGTCGAGCCACAACACAGCCAGTACGGAGTTTCAACAGCTTGCCGCCCTTGGTTCTGCATGCGCATCAAATCTTCCTTAGGGGTCTCGGCCCGACACTCATCTTGGGCATAGAATCTAAGTTGCCTCTCTTGTGCCTCTGTGGGCGGCGGGGCCACGAAATTTTTGCGCTCCGTTGCACTAAGGTCAATGCCCTGAAAATTCCGCCGCCGAGCCAACTCCATCTCTAGCTCGGAGACCGTAAAATTCGCGAGTTTGTTTTCCATTTCAAGATCCTTGCACAAGACGTAGATAATCTATCGTCTCGCTAACTAAAGTTTCGAACTTATCCTGCGTCTCACTCGACTTATCTTGCTGCCTCCAAGAGTCGCTGTCAGCTTGTTGCCAGTACACCTGCCCGAGCCTATACGCCTTACCTAGGGATTCTTTGGTGTACCTGACCTGCGCATCACTCAGCCCGCTCGGCGCTGCTTGCGGCTGGGCGGCGAATAGCGGCGTGTTACAAGAGCCAAGCCGAATTGAGACGACGCGAATATCTATCGCTCCACGCTTTCCCGCATACCATTCGGCCATTTGCTCATCGTCAGCCCAAAACGCCGGCTCCGCCACCACTCCCCCAGCTTCACCGATAGGCGCATCGCTGGCGCGAGGAAGGGGAGCGGCGAGCTTCAATACCTCATGCGCATACGCAACAGCGGCTTTCCGAGCGCCGTATAAACCGCACGAGGAGGCAAGTTGCTCTAGCGTTTCGTCGGTCGGCTCACCCTGCGCGGGTGCAGCCTCACCGCTATGGGGCGCGGGGGTGGCGACAATCTCCCGCAGAAGCGAGAAAGCTAAGCCAGCGATCTGCGTATGTTTAAGCAGAATGTCTGGCGTCGTAGCGACCTCTAATTGCTCAATGATTCTTACGGCTCGCGCACGCACTCCGGCATCTACCGGCAAAACAGGAATTGCGGCAATTCTCTGTTCCAGGTTCCACAGGAACATACAGAAGTTCGCTACATCCCGAGGATCGCCTTTTTCTACGTGCTCGCGCAGCATCGTGGAAAGATCCGCCCCAGAGCACTGTTCCCACCCACTGCGACCGTTAGCGCGCGCCACTGCCAACTTCGCTTTCATCGCACCCGCGAAGAGATCAACGGCATCGTCATCGTCGTGCTGCGTTTGGTTCGCATCTACCGGCACAGCGACGGGCGCAGCAGATTCGATAGCGCGATCAAATGCACCCTCTACTGAACCCTCTGAGTACCCTTGGCGAAAGCCCGCACGGTATTCGGAGCAAGGTATTCCAGGCCTCAAGTCCGATGCAGGCACAGCCCCATCGCTCTTGTGGGTGAGCGCTGCTTGCCAACCTAGCCAGCAAAGCTGTGCGTCAGTCGCCGGATAGTCATCGACGGTCAGCGGCCCGGTATAGTTGTCGGTCCAGTATTTTTCAAACGCCGCCCGCTCATCGCTAATAGGTCTGCTCATGATTGTTCCTTTTTATGGACAGCAACGCGGAGATTCGCCGCACCAGTGTTCATAGCCTTCCATCGGGACTTCTGATATGTCCCAGTGCAACGGCTTGTATCTCTCGCAGCATCGGCATAGCGCCTCATATCCGCCTTTGCCGTCCTCGGTTATTCCCTCGGGAAGTTCTCGCTCTTTTGGCGCTTCTGCTATTGGCTGGCGCAGCCATGCATCGAAGTTCAGCATCCCAACTCCTTTGCAGTCTTGATAGCGGCTGCTATTTGCTCGATATCGCTGTCACTGAACGTGATCACATTTCCACCGCCAAAGCTCAGATGGATCATCTCAAGTGCCGCCAGTAGTGCTGCATGCGAGGCGGCGAGGGCATCACGATAAATTCCAGTGCTCTTGTCGGGATCGCTAATAGGTTTGCTCATGATTGTTCCTTTCCCGACCTATAGAAGACGTAACAGACAGCTATAAAAAAGGCACCCAAGATAAAAACCCCTAAAGGCCTGGGCCACCACTCTACGGTGTCGCCGCTAAAGGTCATACCGGCAGCAATGATCA
>Ga0302220_10000212_pt1 | contig 52253 bp, 41 predicted proteins | sample II_Palsa_E1_3_FD_194572 | JGI IMG/M metagenome (GOLD analysis project Ga0302220, IMG submission 194572) | Peat permafrost microbial communities from Stordalen Mire near Abisko, Sweden - II_Palsa_E1_3 | ecosystem: Environmental > Terrestrial > Soil > Palsa > Peat permafrost | place: Sweden...
AGAAAACAAAGCGGCGGCCATGGTTCGATCCCGACCCGCGCCTCCAACATTCCAAGCGAGTTAGCCCCCGGTGAGGGGGCTTTTCCTTTGTTGGTGCTGTGGGCGCTTTCTGCGCGACTGAGGTGGGTTTCGTGATGCAAATCGAGTTGTTGAGCTGGGTTTCGTGACACACATGCCGGGTCGATGCTAGGTGTCGGAGGTTTGAGCCGACTTCCCGGCTCCACAGACGAAGGCGAGGAACATGCCCATTCCTCGGCGCCCATCTGCACTGATCGCCTGGCGGAACAGGCACCAGAGCGAAGGAGGCTGCCTGCGTCGATCGAGGACCTCATTCTTTGTGTCGGCAAGGATGGACGGATCGAAGCTTCCTAAGAGTTCGCCGAGGATCAAGAGGTTCCTGATAGCTTGTGTGCTCATCGGCTGTTTTGCGTAGTAAGCGAGCTTGCCAGCAATCGCGTTCTTGCTGCCGACCGCGCCGTGGAGTAAGTCGAGTACGCCCTGGTCGTGCGCCTCTTCGAGGAGGTCGAAGAGGACAAGCAGAGCCTCCGCATGTTCTTCGGGAGCAGCTTTCAGACGGCGTTGTAGCTCGGTTTGCGGGTCGACCTTCGGGCTGAAGTGAATCGGGTTTGCCATGCTGCTATCTCCTTGCCAGGTCGTGCGGTGTTAGACAGTGGTTGTTTTAATCTGGACCAGCTCATCGCGAGGTTTGGTGCCGGGGACGTAGTAGTCGGCGCGCTGCCACTTGTTTTCGACTTCCACACCCTCCTGCGGGGTGCGGTGTCCCCAGCGGAAGTTCTCGCGGGGTAGAGGATTAGGGCCGGTTTCGTTCAAGACGGTCATCTGGACGGAGAGTTCTTTGAAGGCGGGCGTGTGGGTGGCGCGGTCGAGATGACTGCTGGTCATCTTGTTCACGGGTTCGAGGATAGAGTTCAACGGCATGTAGAGTTCCTTGCCGTGCACGCGGTCGGTGACGAGGACCTGGACCTTGACCTGTCCGTAGGGCGAGCGGAGTTGGACGTAGCTGCCGTCGGTGACGCCGCGCTCTGCCGCCAGTTCGTGCGAGACCTCTACGAAGGTTCGAGGAGTCATGCGCTTGATGCCGGCGGTGCGATAGGTCATGCTTCCCTGCTCGAAGTGTTCGAGGAGGCGGCCGTTGTTGAGGTGGAGATCGAATTCGGCGGTGGGCTCTTCGGAAGGTTCGATCCACTCGGTTGGATAGAACCTCGCCTTGCCGTCATCGAAGGGAAACTTTTCTCTGAAGAGGACGGGCGAGTCGGTTCCATCTTTCGCGACGGGCCATTGCAGGGAGCGGTAGCCTTCGAGGCGCTCGTAGCTGACGCCAGCCATGAGCGGGGTGAGGCTGGCGACCTCGTCCATGATCTCGGAGGGATGGGTGTAGCACCAGTTGGCGCCGAGGCGCTGGGCGATGAGCTGAATGATCTCCCAATCGGGTTTGGATTCGCCGAGGGGCTCGAGCGCCTTGTAGATGCGCTGGATTCTGCGCTCGGTGCTGGTGAAGGTGCCTTCTTTTTCGAGCGAGGGAGAGGCGGGCAGGATGACGTTCGCGTACTGCGCGGTAACGGAGAGGTTGACGTCCTGAACGACGAGGAAGTCGACCATACGCAGGGCACGTTCGACATCGTTGGCATTGGCATCGGAGGTGATGGTGTCTTCGCCCTTGATGTAGAGGCTGTGTAGTTTGCCTGCGTGGATCGCCTCCATCATCATGCGGTTGTCGAGGCCGATGCTGGTGGGCAAGGTCACTCCCCAGGCTGCCTCGAACTTGCCGCGGATGGCGCCATCGTTGACGGACTGGTAGCCGGGAAAGAGGTTGGGCATGGAGCCGAAGTCGCTGGCGCCCTGCACGTTGTTGTGGCCGCGGAGAGGATAGGCGCCGGCACCTTCGCGCATGTAGTTGCCAGAGAGCAGGAGGAGGTTGGAGATGGCGGTGGAAGTGTCGGAGCCGCCGCAGTGCTGGGTGACGCCCATGGCCCAGAGAATGCAGGTGCCATCGGCCTTGGCGACTTCAAGTGCGATGGTCTCGATGTCTTTGGCTGCGATGCCGGTGATACTCTCGGCGTACTCGAGGGTGAAGGACTGGAGGGACTCTTTGTAGGCGTCGAAGTTATTGACCCACTTCTCGACGAAATCCAGCTTGGCGAGGTTATGGTCGAGGAGATATTTTGCTACGGCGTTGATCCAGACGGGATCGGTGGAGGGGTTGGGGCGGACGAAGAGGTCGGCGCGCTCGGCCATCTCGTGCTTGCGGAGGTCGGCGACGATGAGGCGCTGGCCGTGCAGCTTGTGGGAACGTTTTACGCGGGTGGCGAGGACAGGGTGGGACTCGGCGGTATTGGAGCCGATGATGAGGACCAGGCCGGCTTTTTCGATGTCGGCGATGGAGCCGGCGTCGCCGCCATACTTGACAGTACGCGAAAGGCCCATGGTGGCGGGGGTTTGGCAGTAGCGCGAACAGTTGTCGACGTTGTTGGTGCCGATGACGGCGCGGGCCAGCTTCTGCATCAGGTAGCTCTCTTCGTTGGTGCACTTGGAGGAGGCGATGAAGGCGAGAGCGTCGGGGCCGTGGGTGGTTTTGATTTCGGTGAACTTGGAGGCGATGAGGGTGAGGGCTTCGTCCCAGGTAGCCTCGACGAAGCGATCGCCGTGGCGGATGAGCGGCTTGGTGAGACGATCGTCCGAGTTGATGTACTCCCAGGCGAATTTCCCCTTGATGCAGGTGGAGATGCCGTTGGCGGGGCCGGGGCCGGGTTCGACCTTGAGGATGTGGCGGTCGCGGGTCCAGATATCGAAGCTGCAACCGACGCCGCAGTAGGTGCAGACGGTCTTGGTTTTCTTGACGCGGAGCTCGCGCATGTCCGATTCGATCTCGGAGAGAGAGAGGATGGGGCCGTACCCGATTTGCGGCTCAATATCTTTGACGACCTCGATCATGTCCTCGAGGGTTTCGGGGGAGAGGTTGGTGAAGTAGCCTGCGCGGCCTAGCATGGATTTTTCCATGAGCGCGTTGCAGGGACAGACGGTAACGCAGTGGCCGCAGGAGACGCAGCTGGAGCCCGCGATGTCGTGGCCGCCGTCCCAAAGGACGCGGGGATGCGGCGAGGTCCAATCGATGGTGAGGGTTTCGTTTACCTGGACGTTCTGACAGGCTTCGACGCAACGGCCGCACAGAATGCACTGCTGAGGATCGTAGCGATAGAAGGGATTAGTGCGGTCCTGCTCGTAGGGCTTTGACTGATACGGGACTGACTGGTGCTTCACGTCGAGGTCTGCGGTGGTGTTGTGCACGGTGCAGTTCTGATTGTTGTTATCGCAGACGGTGCAGTAGAGGAGATGGTTGACGAGGATACGATCGAAGGCTTCGCGCTGTGCGGCGTCGGCTGCCTTGGTTTGGGTTTGGACGGTGAGGCCGCCGGTGATTTCACACGTGCAGGCTCGCGTGAGCTTCCCGTTGACTTCGACCATGCAGGTATCGCAGGTGCCGATGGGACCAAGCTGAGGGTGGTAACAGACCTGCGGGACTTTCGCGTCCGTGTGGTTGATTGCGTCGATCAGGAGTGAGCCTTGAGGCGCTTCTGTCTCGGTGCCATCGATTGTGAGCTTCAGGAGAGGGGCTGCGGAGGGAGGCGAGTTCAGTAGACGATTCTGGAAGGCCATGGCAGTTGGATGACCGGTGATGTTAGCCGGTTGTTCGAAATCTTACACCGTGGCGCGGGCCTTGGATGGTGCGGTCGGAAAAGGCGTTGAAACTTTTTTGCGACAGCCGGATTTGATTAGTCGGCGACCATTGATTCGCCAGGGAGGATGGGGCGCGTGCGGGGTAGTTTGCCGCTGTGCGCGGCGAGGCCTACAAGGGTGAGCGTAGCGAGGAAGACAACGAGCTTGGTGAGGTCGGCGGCGCGGGTGTGGGGGAGGAGTTTCCAGAGCAACATGAGGACCGCCTGGCCGATGGTGACGGCCCAGACGGAGCCGTAGAAATAGCGGCGCTCTGTGCCCTCGCCGAGGGTGGAGCGGCCGACGCGAGGGAGTTTGCCGAGGGCGCCAAGTGTGAGGATCAGGAGGCAGAGCGGGGCGTAGGCGTAGTGGTAGATCTGCTTGAGGTACCAGGTGCCGGTGATGACGGCGATGGTGAGGCCGGCGAGGTTGAGCAAGGCGAAGCTGAGGACGGCGTTCCAGGCGAAGGTGTAGCAGACGCGGCGGTAGAGAGGGTTGGGCTTGTCTTCGTCGAAGCGCAGGATGTAGGGACGGGGTTCGGCGCCGGGAAGGCTTCCGCGGAGGGCGGCGATGCCGGTGGCGATGAGGACGACGGCTAGCCAGAGAAGGTTGGCGGGGTGAAAGCCGCTGGCGAAGAGGCTGAAGGTGAGAGGCCCGGGGGCGAGGAAGAACACCCAGATCCAGATGGGCCAGTGGGCGGCGCGGTAGAGGGGCGTGTTGCTGGTGCGGAGTTTGCGCTGGTGAGCGAACTCTACTTTTCCGCTGTAGCGCATAGACGAAGTCTCGCAGAGGGGTTGGGAGCGCGTCAATCGGTGGAAGGCGTTTGCCCGCGAGATACACGGACTTGGCATAGGATGTTTTCCAGTTATGATTGGATCCCTTTGCAAGACCTCGAAGGTTGTGGCCCTGGTTCTGGCGTTCTCGGTGTGTGCCGATGCGGCGCCTGTCCATCTTCGGACGAATGCGCTCGAGCACCCACTCGGCGTTGATACGGCACGGCCCGCGTTTTCGTGGCAGAGCGACGCGACGACTCCGGACTGGTTGCAGTCCGCTTACGAGATCCTGGTGGGGACGGATGCGGAGCATCTGCGACCGGGCAAGGCGGCGGTATGGGATTCCGGGCGCGTGACGTCGTCGGAGTCAGTGGACATTGTGTATGCAGGTGCGCCGCTTCAATCACAAAGACGCTATGCGTGGAAGGTGATGGTGTGGGATGTACACGGCAAGGAGACTGTTTCCCCTGCTGCGTGGTTTGAAACTGGGTTGATGAACGTGGGTGACTGGAAGGCCGATTGGATTCTGCGTCGCGATCCTGCGGACGAGCAGGAATTGAAGGCGATTCGTTGGATATGGCTACCTGGTCAAGATGCCAGGCAGGTGCCCTCTGCGACGCCGGCGGAGTTTCGTTACCGGCTGCATCTGGATGCACAGCCGCAGGCGGCAAGCCTGCATGTGATGGTACGCGGACATTTCACGGCTAGTGTGAACGGCACCATCACTGGGCATCACGATGAGTTTGGCGCCTTTGATCGCGAGGAGCTTGTGGGACTGTTGCATGCCGGCGACAACGAGATTGAGTTGAAGGTTACGTCGCAGCGAGCGCGAGCGCCGACGGAGAGTGCGCCATCGGCCGTGGCCGCGTCGATTCACGTGACGCTGGCGAACGGCGAGGAAGAGCGCATTGTGACGGACGAACGCTGGCAGGCGCGGGCTGGATCCGACGAGGCGTGGCAGGCTTCTGCGACCGCGGGTCCAATCTCTGCGGGTTTTGCGCTGGGCACGGATCGGTTGCGTGTGGAACCGGGGCCAGATCGTGTTTCGACGGATGCTTCCCTTCTGCGCAAGGACTTTCGCATTGAGGCGGGGGTTCGGTCGGCTCGGCTGAGCATTACGGCGCTGGGAGCGTATGAGGCGTTTCTCGATGGCAAACCAGTTGCGCCGGGAACGATGCTCTCGCCCGGCTGGACGGACTTTCATAAGCGGGTGCTATATCAGACGTATGACGTGACTTCCCTGTTGCAGCATGGGGACAACACGATTGGGGTGGTGCTGGGTGGCGGCTGGTACAGCTCGCCGATGACGTGGGCGGGATATCGTGACTATCCAGGGCCGAATCTTCTGCGCGCGCAGCTGGACATGACGTTGGAGGATGGCAGCCACCAGGTGATTGGAACGAATGGGTCGTGGCAGACGGCATCGTCGCCGATTACGTTTGCGGAGATCTATGGGGGCGAATCGTACGATTCACGTCTTGAGCAAGCCGGATGGAGTGCGCCGGGTTTCGATGCCTCGCGCTGGACGCATGCGGCGACAGGGACGCCGCCGGATAGTGGCATGGCGCTGACAGCGCAGCCGGATCTACCCATACACACTGCGCTGACGGTTCATCCAGTTGCGATCGATGCTGCCAACGCTGCGCATCCCGCGGTGTTCGACATGGGGCAGAACATGGTTGGCGACGTGCGGCTGCATGTTCGCGGACCTCGCGGGTTGGTGGTGAAGCTACACTACGCGGAACGGGTGAATCCGGATGGAAGCATCTATACGATGAATCTTCGCAACGCCGATGCGACCGACACGTATGTGCTGTCAGGGAATGGCGAAGAGACATGGACGCCGACGTTTACGTTTCATGGATTTCGGTACGTTGAGATTTCTTATCTCGGTGGTGCGCCTGCATCCCCGCCGATGCTCTCGACGGTGGAAGGTTTGGTGTACAACAGCCTGGAGGAGCCGCCGACCGTGCGTTTGACGAGTTCCAACGAGACGCTGAACAAGATGAACCAGCTTGGAACATGGGGGCAGCGAGGAAACTTTGTGTCGATCCCTACGGATTGCCCGCAGCGCGATGAACGGCTGGGATGGATGGGCGATGCCGGCGTGTTCTGGCGTACTGGCTCGTACAACTTCAACGTTGATGCGTTCACGCACAAGTTTATGGACGATGTGATGGATGCGCAGACTACGGAGGGAGCGTTCACGGACGTGTCGCCGAACCTGCTTGGGCCGGGGCCGGGAGCGCCTGGGTGGGGAGATGCGGGGATCTTTATTCCGTATGCTGCGTGGCTTCAGTACGGGGACATCAGCGTGGCGGAGCACGCGTGGCCGGCGATGGAGCAGTGGATGGAGTTTATTGCCAGCAATAATCCTGACTGCATTCGGCGCAAAGCGATTGGCAGCAACTATGGGGATTGGCTGGCACCGGATCAGAACACGCCGAAAGCGTTGATCAATACTGCGTACTGGGCTTTGGTTGCGCGGGAGATGGCGGAGTTGGCCACGGCGCTGCATCGTCCGGATGAGGCGGAGAAGTATCGGCAACAGTATGGACAGATTGCTGCGGCGTATCGCGCGGCATTTGTGAAGGAGGATGGCAGCATTGCGGGCGATACGCAGACGGGGTATCTGGCGACGCTGTTTACTGGCATTGCGCCGGATTCTTTGCGGGCGAGCATGGTGGATCGACTGACGAAGAATATTCACGCGCATGGCGATCATTTGACGACGGGATTTCTGGGAACGCCGTTTCTGCTGTTTGTGCTGGATGAGAATCAGCGGACGGAACTGGCGTTTAAACTGTTGCTGTCGGAGACGTATCCTTCGTGGGGCTACATGGTGAAGAAGGACGCGACAACGTGGTGGGAGCGATGGAATGGAGACACGGGCGATCCCAGTATGAACTCATATAACCACTATGCGTTCGGATCGGTGATGGCGTGGGTGTATCGTCGTGCGGCCGGGATCGATACGGATGGAGCCGGGCCGGGATTCCATCACCTGACGATTCGTCCGCACTTCGATGCGGCGCTGCCAGCGCTGCATGTGGAGTATGACTCGGCGTATGGCACGGTTGTGTCGGACTGGAAGCAGAGCGAGCATCGCTTTACGGTGACGATTCCGGCGAATACTACGGCGACCGTTGAGCTATCGGGGCAGAAGGCGGAGACAATCGGGAGCGGAACGCACACGTACACGGTGCAATAGGGTGCAACTGATTGTTGGTTGCGAATGAGCAGCCGGCAAATGAATGGAGGCTCAGGGAGTGGGAGTGACTTCCCGTTTGCCTTGCCTCTCAAAGTAATAAGCAATTCCGAGAGAGAGAATGAGCGCCGCGATTCCGAAGAGGGTCAGGCTTGAAACGTTGTTCGGCTCTTCAACGATCACCTTGCGGGCCATCGCGATGAGAGCTACTTCGATCACGACTCGCACGTGAATGACGTCCTTGATCATGTAGGCTTTGAGCGTTTCCAGCAGCTCAACTCCGATGAGAACGAGCAGAAAGTATCCGAAGATCTCGAGAAGGCCTTGGACCGGGATAAGAAAGCGAGGGGGAGCCCAAAACTGCTCCCAAACCAGCAGGGCCAAATGGAGGGTGGAAAGGATCACGACAACACCCAGCATGGCCGCCAGTGCAATGATGACGCCCTTCTGAATTCCCGAAATCTGATTTTCGACAAACCTGTCGATCTTTTCCACGGTGGCTTGCTCCATCTCGTGCCGGTAAGAGCTAGATAAATTGCAATGACAAACACTAGCATGCAATCGATGGGGAGACGAAACGGGATGGGACCATCCAGCCTCCAGGCATCTTGCAAGCTTTTTGGGAACTATGCAAACTATTCATTTTGGGGGATTTATTTGGTAGCGTTACCGGGGCTCGAACCCGGACTCTTCGCCTTGAGAGGGCGACGTGTTAACCAGTTACACCATAACGCCATGAACGGATGGGGAATCCGCTGCGACTTTGTAAGTATAGCAAAGATGGGGTAGCGGAGAAACCGTGGCTATCGTCACCCGCGGCTTATATTTGTGGCGTTACGGACGAAATACAGGGGTCTCTCCACTGCAGCCTGCGGCCTCCGGTCGAGATGACGGGACGCGTGGTTAGGCTCCGGTCGAGATGACGGGATCTGTGGCTAGATGCCTAGCTTCTTGACTTCGTCGTTGTAGTACTTGCGGTAGAGGATGTCCCATTCCTGGGAGCCTTCGGGGATGATGCGGCGCTGGGAGGCGATTTTCTGGCGGGCAGCGTTGTCGATCTTTACTTCTTCTAGCAGGAGCTTGGTGAGGGCTTTGCGGGCTTCCTGGCGGATGGTGTTGCGGTCTTCGAGGAAGTCGACTTCGTCGATTTCGGCGAGGGTGTCGGCTACGGTGTGGGCCAGCTTGTTGAGCTTGTCGTCAGAGATGCGGGTGGTATTGCTGGACTTGATGTCGGGGGCTCCGCGCATGGCACTCATAGGACCGCCTTGTATTTGCGAGCGAGCTCCTGCTTCACTTTTTTGAACATCTCGGGGTAGCTGGCTCCGGTTTTGAGCATGTCGTCCTGGAAGGCTTCGAGGATGACGCGGACTTCGTCGTTGATGCGGTCTTCGAGGGCGAGCTCCTCGATGAGAGCGGCGGAGAGTCGTTCATTGACCAGGGCCGGCTTGTCGGTCTTGATCATCTTTGCCTCGACCAGGTGTTTGCTGGTCTGGCGGGCAAGGTAGCTTACGTAATCTTTCGAGAAAATCATGGGCAAAGATAGGGTAGCACGCAGGTTTCACTTCTTGCGGTGAGGGCAGTGGTCGGTGTTGATGCAGGCGTCGGGAAGGCGGAGGCGCTCGACGGGGCGGCCATGGAGGAGGTGCTCCTGAACGATCTCTTCGGCATCGTCGGGGTCGGCGAAACCGTACCAGACGGCCTCGGGATAAACGACCATGACGGGGCCGTGCTCGCACTGGTCGAGGCAGCCGGCTTCGTTCACGCGAACGCGGTGCTTGAGGCCGGCGGCTTTGACGGCATCCTTGAGGGCGCCGCGGAGTTTCTTGCTGTGTTTGTGGCCGCAGCTGGGGCGGGCGGCGGAATCGTCGCGCTCGTTTAGGCAAACAAAGACGTGATGTTCAAAGACTGGCATAGGAAGGATTGGATGCAGGATGGCGTGCCGGGATGCGGCAGGGGTGGGGGTAGCGTGCGAGAATATAGGGTATGGCCTTTGATGATTTGACAGCAGTAAAAGATGACATGATCGCGTTCATCTCCGGACATGGGATGCGGCGGATGAAGAGCTTTGTGCCGGAAGATGTGCCGACCGTTCTGTTTGAAGAAGATGATGTGGATGGGTGGAAGGACTTCGTGGAACATGCGAAGGCGGCTAATGCACCGTTTATTACGATGAGCGATGTGATTTTGGAACCGGAGGATGTGTCGACGCTGATCGCGCAGGTGCGGGACCAGGCGTATCCGGATGGGGACTCGGGCGAGCTGGAAGAGGCCCAGAGCCTGATGCAGCATGTGGGCAAGACGGGGTATCTGCAGCTGGGATTTGCGCAGGGCGGGGTGATCTTTTTGTATGAGACGGCGACGGAGTGGTATGACCTGTTCCAGGAGCTGATGGAGTCGGTGTCGGAGCTGGGACACATTATTGTGGATGACCGGGACGAGGAGTAGGGCAGGGATCAGGGGATAGAGAGTAGAGCGTAGAGAAGACGGCAGGTGTAGGTGTGGGGAACGACCAGCAAGCGGAGTGGGTGGTTACGGCTCGAGAGAGTGAGGCGTCGGTGGGGCTGGCGGTGGCGCTGGGGGTTCCTGAGGCGATTGCGCGGTTATTGATTTGCCGGGGATTTGAGACGGTGGCGGCGGCTGAGGGGTTTCTGCGGCCTGGGTTGGGGCAACTGCATGATCCATACAAGATGCTTGGGATGGCGGCGGCGGTGGCGCGGCTGCGGGCGGCGCTGGAGAAGCGCGAGCCGATGCTGATCTATGGCGACTATGACGTCGATGGGACTGTGGCGACGGTGCTACTGAAGACGGCGATGGAGCGGGCGGGGGCGTCGTTGGGAGTGGTGGCGGATGTGAGATACCACATTCCGCATCGGCTGCGCGAGGGGTACGGGCTGCCGGACGTCCGGATCGAGGAGGCAGCGAAGGAGGGGGTGCGGCTGGTGGTGAGCGTCGACACCGGGATACGCGCGTTTGCCGAGGCGGAGTCGGCAAAGCGGGTGGGACTGGATTTGATTGTGACCGATCATCATCTGCCGGATGGGACGGGAGTGCCCGAGGCGCTGGCGGTGTTGAATCCTAACCAGCCGGGGGATGGGTATCCTTATAAGGAGCTGTGCGGAGCCGGCGTGGCCTTCAAGCTGGCGCAGGCGTTGCTGGAGAGTACGGCAGCGGATGATGGAGAGCGGGTTCGGCTGCGGGAAAAGACACTTCCCTCTTTCTTGAAGCTGCTCGCGATTGCGACAATTGCGGATGCGGTTCCCCTTACGGGGGAGAATCGGGCGATTGCGTCGTTGGGACTAGTGGAGTTGCGAAAGCCGACGCAGGCGGGGCTGCGGGCGCTGATGGAGTTGGCGCAAATTGACACGACGCGGCCAATTTCGGCGACGGATGTGGGATTTCGGCTGGCGCCGCGGATCAATGCGGCGGGGCGGATGGATATTGCTTCGGACGTGGTGGAGATGTTTTTGACGCGGAACGGGGCGAAGGCTCGGGTGCTGGCGGAGAAGCTGCATCGGTTGAATGATGAGCGGAGGGCGAGCGAGGCAGAGGCGCTGCGGGCGATCGAGGAATTGATTGAGGCGATGCCGGAAGGAGTGCCGGCTTGTTTTGTGCTGGACGATGCAGAGATGGCGTCGGCGTGGCATCGGGGGGTGATTGGGATCCTGGCGTCGCGGGTGGTGGACAAGACGGGGAGGCCGGCGCTGGTGATCACGCATGAGGATGGGCTGGCGTATGGGTCGGGACGATCGGTGAGCGGGTTCCATCTGCTGGACGCGCTGACGGCGGTCAATGGAGAGGGTGAGGAGAAGCTGTTTGCGCGCTTTGGGGGACATGCTCATGCAGTGGGGTTCTCGCTGTCTTCGGGACGGGTGGGAGAGCTGCGGGAGCGGATGGTGCGGTACGCGACGGAGCGCCAGGATGCGGGCGAGGTTGTGGGGGAGCTCGAGTGCGATGCGGAGATGCGGCTGGGTGAGTTGACCGAGGGATTCCTGGCAGCAGTGGAGCAGATGGGTCCGTTTGGGACTGGGAATGCGGAGCCGGTATTCGTCAGTCGAGGGGTGAGGCTATCGGCGGCGCTGAAGGTGATCAAGGAGCGGCATCTGCGCGTGACGGTAGAGGACGTGACGGATGGGAAGAGCTTTGGAGGGATGGCCTGGAGCAGGAGAACGGATTGGGCGGCGATGGCGCAGGAGGATGGGTGGTCGCGGGGAGACCTGGTGGACCTTGCGTATCGACTACGCAGGAACTGGCACCCGACGTATGGCGGATGGGAGCTGGAGATTGTGGGAATCCGATCATCGGTGGGTGATCGTGCATGACGCAGATGTCATTTGAGGCAAGTATTCAGTAGGCGCAAAACTTTTGACGCTCCGGGAGTATGCGGTGCGTCTTATATACTGACTCTTTGCTTATGGCTCAACAAGTTTCGCAACGATCGCGCGGGTGGGTGTGGATGCTGGTCGCCTGGGTGGCGGGGCTCGCACTGGTTTTCTACATACGTAGCCAGCATTCCCTTGTGGAGGTGACGGCCGCGCGGGTGGAACCGCAGACGCTTATCCAGGCGAAGTCCACGAACGGACGGGTGGAGCCGCTGCAGAACTTTTCGGCGCCGGCGCCGGGTCCGGGCACGGTGGCCAAAGTCTTCGTGAAACTCGGCCAGGAAGTGCAAGCCGGCCAGGAGCTGGTGCGGATGGACGACACGGACGCCCGCAAAGATCTGATGACGGCGGAGGCTAGCCTAGTTAACAGCCGGCTGACTCTGCAAAACGCGGAACATGGCGGGACGGCGGTGGAGCGGGTGAGCTCGACCGCAGATCTTGACGCAGCCAAGGCGCAGGTGCAGCAGGATACCCGCTCGCTTACGTCGCTGGAGAAGCTGCAGGCGCAGGGAGCGGCTTCGGCGAACGAGGTGGCGCAGGCGCAGCACCAACTGACGGCAGACCAGGCGAAGGTGAACGAGTTGCAGGCTACGAAGGGTGCGCGGTACTCGGCCGACGACCTGCGCGCCCAGAAGGCGATGGTTGCACAGGCGCAGGCGGGAGTGGATGCAGCACAGTCGGCTTACGCGGGCGTGGACATTCATGCGCCGTTTGCGGGAACCGTCTATGGAGTGCCGGTGACGCCGTATCAATTTGTCGCTGCGGGAGAGACGCTGGTGCAGGTGGCCAACCTGAAGAAGCTCCAGATCAGGGCATACTTCGACGAGCCGGAGATTGGCCAGTTGAAGCTTGGCCAGCCGGTGTCGGTCACGTGGCAGGCAAAGCCGACTGAGCTTTGGCACGGACATATTGTGGAGGTTCCGACCACGATCAGCAGCTACGGGACACGTAATGTGGGCGAGACTCTGATCAGCGTGGACGATGCGAATGGAGTGCTATTGCCGAACACCAATGTGACCGTAACGGTGACCGAGGTGAAGCACGAAAACGTGCTCAGCCTGCCGCGCGAGGCGTTGCAGACCAAAGGAATGAGCAATTATGTGTTCCGGATCGTTGGTGATCGACTAGTCAAGACGGCGGTAACGGTGGGTCTATCGAACAATGAGCGTTTTGAGGTCACAGGCGGACTGAACGAGGGCGACCTCGTGGCTCTTGGTGCAGTGACCGAAGAGGATTTGATCGATGGTCTTCGGGTGAGGGTGCATCGCTAGGTGAGATGTCCGTGACGAGATCCATCATCGAGCGTCCGGTCCGCAAGACGATCCGGCCAGCATTGTGGTTGAACCTACTGCTCATGGCTTTGGTGCTTGGCGGCGGGACGACACCTATGCACGCAGGATCGGGAGTGATGGCCGACCGGTCGGCTACCGAGCGAGCGGCAGCTGAGCGGGCATTGATGCAGGGCCAGATCGATGAAGCGGTGGCAAGAGCTCAGCGTCTCGCAGCGGCGGATCCAAAGGATGGGCAGGCCTACCTGCTGCTGTGCCGCAGTTTCTATGCCGAGGCGCATGCGGAGGAGGCTATCGATGCCTGCACGAAAGCGACACAGGTGCTTCCCCATAGCAGTGAGGCGCAGGACTGGCTGGGGAGATCGCTCGGGATGAAGGCAGAGCGGGCGGGGCCGATTGCCGGCCTTAGTCTTGCACTGAAGGTAAGGGCGGCATTTGAGACCGCCGTGGCGCTGGATCCGGAAAATGGTGATGCGATCAATGACCTGGGCGAGTTTTATATTGCTGCGCCAATGATTATCGGCGGCGGCCTGGATAAGTCTGCTGCGCTGGCGAACCAGGCGCTGGCACAACGACCGCAGCCGGCTCATCGAATTCTTGCGATGACGGCGGAGAAGCGCAAGGACTATGACACGGCGGAGCGCGAGTTTCGGGCAGCTGTTGCGGTCGCAAACCGGGCGGATGCGTGGAATGACCTGGGTGCGTTTTATCGCCGCCGTGGAGAGTATGACAAGGCCGTGGAGGCGCTGAAGCAAGGGCTTGCGGTCAATCGTGCCAAGGATGCGAGCCTTGTGGATACTGCCAGCCTTCTCGATCGGATGCACCGCGAACCGGAGCTGACGCAGAAGGCGTTGCGAGATTATCTCGAGCGTGGCATAAAGAGCGATGACGCTCCGGCGATCAAGGTGCATGTGATGCTTGGCAAGTTGTTGGAGAGCGAGGGAAACAAGGCGGGCGCTAAGATCGAGTTTGAGACGGCGCTGCAGATGGCGGCAGGTTATGCGCCGGCGAAGCAGGCATTGCAGCAACTTTGAGCTGCAGGGTTTCGATTTGGACGTGGGTTGAGGACCGAGGGATGAAATGCGCGTGAGGGCGAGATGGGCGATGGGGTGGCTGATACTGACGGCGTTTGCCGCAGGCGCCTCGGCGCAGATATCTCTGGGCACGGCGGTCGATCTCGCGCTCAAGAACGATCCCAAGGTGAAGATGTCAGAAGCGGCAGTGGAGAAAGCGCAGGCGGCGTTGGAAGAGACGAAGGATGTGTATGTTCCGACGCTCAGCGCGAATGCTGGATACGGACAGGGGTTCGGCGTTCCAACCAGCTTACCGACGGTCTTCAGCCTGACGAGCCAATCACTGGTGTTCAACTTCTCGCAGCATGACAACATTCGCGCGGCGGCGGCGGGACTGGCTGCGGCAAAGTTCGCGCTGAAGGACATGCAGGAGCAAGTGGAAGAGGATGTGACGGTCACCTACCTGAACCTGGACAGTGACCAGCGAGCGATGGCGGTGATGGCGCAGGAGCATGGCGATGCGACGCGACTGGTGACGATAGTGCAAGAGCGTTTGGATGCGGGGCACGATGACCGTATGGACCTGCTCCAAGCGCAACGCAAAGCGACGCAGATTGAGTTGAACGAACTGAATCTGCAGGATGAAATTGCGCAGCTCAGTGATCATCTATCTCGACTGATGGGTCTGCCAGATGATCGGTTGATGGCGATCCCAAGTTCAATTCCCGCGTTGCCGAGCGTGGGGGCAGCCGCAGACGATGGGTATGAATCAAACAGCCCAGGGGTGAATGCGTCCATCGCGAGCGCGAGAACCAAGCAGGAGCTTTCGTTTGGAGAGAACCGCTATCGGCTGCGGCCACAGATGGTTTTCGGTGTCAATTACAGTCGCATTGATACGGGCCAGAACGATTACACGAACTATTATCCGGGATTCAAGAACATGAGCGAGAACGCGGTCAGCGTGTATATCGAGATGACGATACCGATCTATGACCGTCGGCATCAGGATGAGGCGAATGAGGCGAAGGCTGAGGCGAGCCGAGCGCACTTTGAATCAGAGGCGCAGCGCGATCAGTTCCTGGAAGGTCGCAAGAAGCTTCGGCGAAGTGCTGCGGAGCTGGAGAAGCGCAGTAGGCTTGCGGAGATTGATCAGGATATTGCGCAGGAGCAGTTGAAATCGGTGGTGGCGCAACTCTCGGCGGATAGTGGGAGCACGAGCGGGCAACAGATGACTCCTGAGGATGAGCAGAATGCGCGGCTGAAAGAGGGCCAGCAGACGATCGACCTGCTGAACGCGCAGTTTCAGCTGAGCCAGGCAAAGGTGAACCTGCTGCGGCAGACCGGGCAGTTGGAGGAATGGCTGAAGAGTGCGGCGGCGATGTCAGAGACGGTTCCGACGAGCTATGTAACTCATTGATTGCAATGAAATAAAGCTGATGGATTCGAAACCTCGCGGGGTGCTGCAGAGGGAACAACAGATGCTGTCGGCTCAACCTTTTTGTGGTAACAAAGTGGTAAACTAAAGGTATTATTATGCCTCTTAAAACGCTTCTTCTGAACCCGCCCTCCTTTGAAAACTTTGATGGTGGCGCCAGCTCTCGCTGGCCCGCAACTCGTGAGATCGAGTCTTACTGGTACCCGGTGTGGCTGGCGTATCCAGCGGGGATGCTGGAGGGTTCCAAGCTGCTCGACGCACCACCTCACCATGTGAGTGCGGAAGAGACGATCGAGATTGCCAAGGGATACGAATTTCTGGTGCTGTTTACCTCTACGGTGGGGTGGTCGGGCGATCATGGCCTGGCACGCGCGATCAAGAAGGCGAACCCGACGATGAAGATCTGTTTTGTCGGGCCGCCGGTGACGACGGACCCCGACCGCGCGCTGAATGAGTGCGAGGTACTCGACTTCATCTGCCGCCGCGAGTTCGATTTTTCGGTGGTGGAGTATGCCAATGGCAAGCCTCTGAATGAGATTCTTGGCATCAGCTACAAGGATGCGAGCGGTGTGATTCAGCACAACCCGGATCGTCCGCAGGTGGAAGACCTGGACGCGATGCCGTGGGCGACAAAGATTTACAAGCGGGATATGGACGTAACGAAGTACAACGTGCCGTTCCTGCTGCATCCGTACATCAGCTTGTACTCGACGCGCGGATGCCCGGCGCAGTGCACCTTCTGCCTGTGGCCGCAGACGCTGAGCGGCCATGCATGGCGCAAGCGGTCGAGCGACGATGTGGCTGCTGAGATGGCGTGGGCGAAGGAAAACTTCCCATTCGTGAAGGAGTTCTTCTTCGACGATGATACGTTCAACATTCAGCAAGGACGCACGATTGAGTTGTGCGAGAAGCTGAAGCCTCTGGGCATCACATGGTCCTGCACCAGCCGCGTTACGACGAGCCGCGACACGCTGAAGGCGATGAAGGAAGCTGGTTGCCGGCTGCTGATCGTTGGATTCGAGTCGGGCGATCCGCAGATCCTGAAGAACATCAAGAAGGGTGCGACAGTGGAGCGCGCACGGGAGTTCGTAAAAGACTGCCATGACCTTGGGCTGATCATCCATGCGGACTTTATTCTTGGTCTGCCGGGTGAGACGAAGGAGTCGATCCGCAACACGATCAACTTCGCCAAGACGCTGGATTGCGAGACGATCCAGGTAAGCGTGGCGCACGCGTATCCGGGCACCGAGTTCTATGATTACGCCAAGCGGAACGACTTCATCACGAACGAAAAGATGGAGGATGGCGGCGGTCATCAGATGGCGCACATTGAGTATCCGGGGCTGCCGACCGAGTACGTGATGGAGATGGTGCACAAGTTCTACGACGAGTATTACTTCCGTCCGAAGGCTGCATTCCGCGTGGTGTGGAAGGCTGTTGTGAACCGTGATGTGCCGCGGCTTTATGTCGAGGCGAAAGCGTTCATGAAGCTGCGTTCGCAACGGAACAAGGCGTCGCGGGCGAAGAAGGAAGAGAACGCGCTGAAGGCTCAGGAGAGCGTCAGCTTGAATGCGTAGAGTTGGTTGAGATCGATGGGCGGCTGGCGTACTCTGCCGGCCGCCTTTCTCTTTGGGGTGAACGAAGGAAGGGGCCTACGTGAAACATGTTCTTAAGCCGTCGCAGTATGCGATTTTAGTGGCCATTATGCTGTCGGCGTCGGTTGGCGACTCGTTCCTGAAGCGCGGGATGGGGCAGGTGGGCGCGGTGAATCTGCATCACCTGGGACTGCTGTGGCATGCGCTGTTCAATCCTTATGTTGATATCGGGATCGTGTTTCTGATCGGGTTCTTCGCCGCGTATACGACGGCGTTGAGCTGGGCGGACCTGACATTTGTGATGCCCGCCACGGCGTTTGGGCCAGTGGTGATTGCGCTGATCGGGCGGTACTGGTTACATGAGCAGTTGTCCGTTTCGCGCTGGCTGGGGATTGGGTTGATTGTGTGTGCCGTGGGGTTTGTGGCAGGTGGGCCGTCGCGGACCGAACATCCGGAGTTGGACCAGATGGATGCAGGGGCGAGCCGATGACGCTCTCGCCGTTCGTACATCAGTGGAGCGCGATCGCGTTCGTCGCAGCACTGGCAGTTGTGGGTGAGGTGATGATCGCCGCGGGTATGCGGCAGCTTGGAGACCTCGATGACATTCGCGCCGGGCGCGGTTTGCTGGGAACAATTGCCGCCGTTCTGACGAACGCACGGTTTGTGATCGGCGCACTGTGCATGGCGCTGAACTTCTTCTCGATGCTGTTTGCGCTGAGCATTGCGGAGCTGTCCTTAGCAGCCCCGGCAATTGGGGCTCTGACATATATAGGCAATGCGGTAGCAGCGAAGTTCTTTCTGCGTGAGAAGGTGGACCGGCGGCGGTGGCTGGCGACGATGTGCGTGGTGGTGGGTGTGATTTTGCTGGCGCGCTAACGACTGAAAAGCTTCATGAGGCCGGCGGGGGGTAGGGGTGGTGTGAGGAAAGTCGTGGAGTTGCCGGTGGAGAGGGCGATTGCTTCGGCGGCGAGGCGGCCGCTGCGGACGGCACCTTCCATGGTGGAGGGCCAGCCGGAAAGCGTCCAGTCGCCGGCGAGATAGAGGTTGTCTCCGGCGGCGTCGGGGGTGGGACGAAAGCGGTCCAGACCGGGAGTAACGGAGAAGGTGGCGCGCGCTTCTTTGAGGACGCCGGATTTGAGTAGCGTGGCTTCGCGGACAGTTGGGAAGAAGCGCGCGAGCTCGACCAAAGCGAAGGCAAGAATCTGTTCGGATGTCTGGCGGAGTTCAGAGAACGAGGCGCTGATGACTAGCTCGATGTATTGGCCTTCGGTGGGCTGTTGAGTGGACTCAAGGCGGCGGATGAGGGTCTTGTTGAACATCCACTGGATGCGGGTGTCGAGCAGGGCCGCGTGCTGGAGGTCGGTGACGGGGCGATCAAACCAGAGGTGAATGGTGGTGATGGGGGCGTGGGTAAAGTGGGGGAGAAGGGGCTCGATGCGCTGGCGTGGTGCGGCGTCTTCGGGGAGCGTGTTGAGGAGACGCGCGGTCTGCTCGAAGGGCAGGGCGAGGAGCAGATTGGGTGCGTGGTGGCGGTCGCCGTTGGAAGCGGTGACTTGCCAAAGGCCTTTCGGAAGGAGCTCGATGCGATCGATGCTGGTGCGCGGATGGAGGGCAGTTCCCTGCTGCGCCGCGAGTTGCGCGACCGACGCGTAGAAGTTGGAGAGGGGTTGCGAAGGGATGCCGAGGCGGCCGCCGGCGGCGGATTTCAGGAAGGACTCGTGAAAGACCTGGCCGGCGTAGCGGGTGGAGCAGCGGTCGAAGGTGTCGTTGAGGGTGCCGACGATGATGGGTTCCCAGAAGTGGCGGATCGCGCGTTCGGTTTGGCGCGTGCGCTGGAGCCAGGCGGAGAAAGGTTCGTCGTCGGTGGTGGGGTAGGAGCGGAAGAACTCAAGTAGGCCGAGAGCGATGCGGAACCTGTCAGCGGTGGTGAGCATTGGTGCCCGAAGGAAGCTGAGCGCGGAATGTCCGGGGGATGGGAGCGCGACGGGGGCGATGTCAGAGCGGCGCGTGGGGGCGGAGCGGGCCGAGGGTTCGAGGAAGGTGATGGTGTCGTACCAGCGGATGTGCTGGCTGGCGCCGGAGAGATTGCAGAGGTCGACGAGGTTGGTGCAGCAGCCGAGGAGGACGTGCTGAGAGTCGATGACTTCGTCGAGCGCGGGATGGAGATAGGAGTAGGCTCGGCCGCCGACAAAAGGCTTGCGCTCGAGGAGAGAGACCCTGGCGCCTGCGCCGGAGAGGGCAACGGCTGCAGCGAGGCCAGCGGCGCCTGCACCGACGATGAGGACGTCGGGGATGGGGTGCTCGCTCATCCGATGATCCTTGCTTTGAACGATTGGAGGATTCCGAGGAAGAAGATGGCGAGCTTCTGAGAGGTAGGGACCGAGACGCGCTGCGTGAAGACGGCGGCGGGATTCTGAGAGATCCGGTCAAGGAGGCGGTGATAGATGCGGACGAGGACGCGCATGGAGGGACGGGCGTCGGCGTCGAGGAGCGGGATGAGTTCGGAGGCGCTACGGTAGAGGGTCTGGGCGTGGAGTTCGAGGGCGCGGAGAAGAGCGAGCTCGTGAGGATGAGGCGTGGCGCCGGCGGCCACGGCGAGGATGCGCTCGGGGGTGACGGCATACTCGCGAAGCATGTCGGCGGGAAGGTAGATGCGGCCGCGGTCGGCGTCTTCCTTGATGTCCCGAAGGATGTTGGTGAGTTGGAAGGCGATGCCGGTGTCGATAGCGAGCTGGTCGGCGCGACGGTCGGTGTAGCCGAAGATGCGAATGCAGACGAGGCCGACGACGGAGGCTACGAGGTAGCAATAGTGGTTGAGGGCGGCGATGCTGTCGTAGACCTGGAGGGAGCGGGGAGGGCCGGTGGGTCTTGGGATTTCGAGGGTGTGAACGCCTTCAGGTTGGGGCTGGAGGTCGAGTGTGGTGCCGGCAACTAGCTGCTCTAGGAGGTCGTCGGAGATATGGAAGCGTTGCTGGGTGTCGTTGAGGGCGAGGAAGATGGGGTCGGGGGTGGGAGTGGTGCGGGAGGCGCGCCAGGCGGCGGTCCATGTGGCCATGGCTTCGCGGCGGGCGTCGAGGGAGAGGGATTCGTCGTCGGCCAGGTCGTCGGCTTTGCGCATGAAGGCATAGACGGCGCACATGGCGTCGGATTTGTGCTGCGGGAGGACGCGGAAGGAGTAGTAGAAGTTTTTGGCTTCGCGCTTGGCGATGGCGCGGCAGGTTGCGTAAGCCGCGGAGAGTTCTGGGGATTGTGCTGCGCTCATGCGGGTGTTTCCTCGCGTGAGGGCTTGAGCGAAGCAGTGAGCTTGCCGGCGAGTGCGCCGCCGAGGAGACGGAGCTTGGCGGTTTTGGTGACGATGGGGCGCGACTTCAGGGTGTTGTAGTCTTGTGCGGCGATGGCGTCGAGGATAGCGTGGCCGCCGTTGACGAAGAGTTGCAAGGTGGAGGCGAGGTCCGGGGCGACGAGGGTGGTGATGCGTTGGCCGCGGGTGAGGCGGGCGCGGGCGTCGGCCACGAGGAACTCCATCATGGCGCGGACATTGGCGTCGAAGTGGCGGGCGATGAGCTGGTCGTCGCTAACCTGGAAGCGCTGCATGGCGTCGGCGGGGATGTAGCGGCGGCCACGGGCGCGGTCTTCGACGACATCCTGATAGAAGTTGGCGAGCTGGAGGCCGGTGCAAATTTCGTCGGACAGCTGCATGAGCTCGTCAGACTGATAGCCACTGACAAGCAGCACGAGGCGGCCGACGGGGTTGGCGGAGTAGCGCGAGTAGTGCTCGAGGGTCCCCAGGGATTCGTGGTGGGTATAGACCTGATCCTGCTCGAAGGCGGAGATGAGGTCGTCGAAGGGCTGGATGGGGAGATTGCGCTGCGCGATGGTCGGTTGCAGAGCGACGAAGACAGGGTGGCGCGAGGCGGTCGGGTTGGTGAAACATTGATGCAGCATGACGCGCCAGGTGGCGAGGAGGCGCGTGGCGGTTGCGGTGTCGGCTACTTCGTCGCCCAGGTCGTCAGAGGTGCGGCAGAAGGCATAGACGCTGTGGAAGTGCGGGCGGAGGGCCGTGGGAAGGAAGAACGAGGCGACGTGGAAGTTTTCGTAGTGAGTGGTGGTGAGGGTCTTGCACCAGGCCTGGGCTTCGGTAAGCGAGGGGCGCGCGGCTGGGGTGAGGTAGAGCTCGGGGGCGCCGATAAGACGATCGTCTAGCGGAGTGGGCGTTGCGCTGGCGAGGGCAGTCATGCGTGCTCCTCAATGGTGGATTGAGGGGTGGGTTCGGAGGCGGAGCTGGGGAAGATCACGGTTTTGATTTCGGGTGCGATGCCGTCGGCGGGGCGCGTGAGCATGCGGCGGAAGACGTTGGGGAGATCTTCGAGGGCCGCGGTGCCGGTGAGGAAGTCCTGAGCGCGGAAGCGGCCGGAAGCAATGAGGTCGAAGGCTCGGCGCGCGGTTGCGGGGGTGTGGTGAAAGCTGGCCTTGAGGGTGAGGTCGGAGTAGTGGATGAGGTTGGTGTCGAGCGAGACCGTGGTGCCGCTGGGAGGACCGCCGAAGAGGTTGACGAGGCCGCCTTTGCGGGCCATCTGAACGGCCCACTGCCAGGTTTCGGGAGTGGCGACGGCCTCGAAGACGATGTCGGCGCCGCGGCCTTCGGGTGTGAGGGCGCGGGCAGCGGCGATGGGGTCGGCGACGTCCGAGATGCGGAGGACCTGCTCGGCGCCAAAGTGACGCGCCGTGGCGACCTGGTCTTTGCGCTTGACCACGGCAATGACGCGGAGGCCGAGGAGCGAGGCAGCGTGGATGAAGAGCAGGCCGATGGGGCCGGCGCCGAGGACGATGACGGTCTGGCCGGGATGAGCGCTCGACTCTTCGAGGCCGCGGATGACGCAGGCAAGGGGTTCGGTGAGGGCTGCGTGTTCGAAAGGGACGGCTTCGGGAATCTGGAGGGTATTCTTTTCGACGATGCGTGCAGGGATGCGAAGGAACTCGGCGTAGGCGCCGTTGTTGAAGAGGAGGTCGTCGCAGAGGTTTTGCTGGTTGTTGCGGCAGAAGAAACAGGCGTCGCAAGGCGCGGAGTTGAGGGGAAGCACACGGTCGCCGAGAGCAAATCTGGTAGCGCCGTCGCCGACCTGGACGACGGTTCCGGCGAGCTCGTGGCCGAAGAGGCGGTCGGCGGTGAGCATTTTGGCGTGGTAGCCGCGGCGGTAGACCTTGAGGTCGGTACCGCAGGTGAGGGCCGCGCCTACGCGCAGGACCAGCTCGCCCGGGCCCGCGACGGGGATGGGGACGTCCTCGATGCGGAGGTCTTCCCGGCCGCGAAGGGCGGCGGCTCTCATGGTTCGGCCTGAGGCCTTGTGGTCATCCATCTGATGTGCGGCTGAGGCCATCCCTCTATTTTCTCACCCCTTTGGCTCCTGGACGAGGGGGAAGGATTGTGCGACCGGAGCTGTGGGAACCCGCATCTGATACCCTGAGCGCAGCACAAACGCATGAGCTTTATCTCTCCAGAGGCCTACGCCAAGACGATCGTCGCTTCGGTGCAAGAGTATTCCCTACTCTGCGGGCGCGCGGTCGCGAACATTTTCTCGCGACCGCGATACATGGCGGATATTTTTACGCAGATGGATTCAATCGGCGTGGGTTCGTTGCCGATTGTGGTGTTGACGGGATTCTTTACAGGATGCGTGCTGGCACTGCAGGCGGCGGTTTCTCTGAAAGAGTTTGGCGCCGTGAACATGACCGGCGAGCTGGTGACTCTTTCGATGGTGAAAGAGCTCGGCCCGGTGTTGACGGGATTGATGGTTTCGGGGCGGAACGCTTCTGGAATGGCCAGCGAGCTGGGCTCGATGAAGGTGTCCGAGCAGATTGACGCGATGCGCGCGCTGGGCACTGACCCGTACCGCAAGCTGGTGACGCCGAGGCTGGTGGCCACCGTGTTCATGTTGTTTTTCCTGACGATTATTTCCGACGCTTGCGGGATTGCGGGTGGAGCGTTTGTGTCGGTGACCTTGCTGAAATTGAAGGCGAGCACATTTTTCCACACAGGGTACATGTCGCTGGAACATGGCGATGTCGTAGAGGGGTTGGCGAAGCCACTGTTCTCAGGCTTTATCATCGCCACAATTGGCTGTTACTACGGATTGCGGACGACCGGCGGTACACAAGGTGTGGGACGATCGACGACGCAGGCGGTGGTTGCGTCTTCGGTGCTGATTATTCTGGTGGACTTTCTGGTGACGCAGTTGATGATTGGAATCTTCGGAAGGTAGGGATGGCGGAGACGGTCGAGAGCCCGGAGATGAAGGAGTTTGTCGCCAGTGGCCAGCCCATGGTCGAGTTCGACGACGTGTCGATTGGGTTTGAGGGCCACGAAGTTCTGAGCAACGTGAGCTTCACGGTAGCGCATGGAGAGACACGCATTCTGCTGGGACCAGCGGGCGGCGGCAAGAGCGTTTTGATGAAGCTGGCCAATGGGCTGATCGAGCCGGACAGCGGCGATATTCGGGTGTTTGGCCGCTCCTTGCGGGACATGACGGAGAACGAGCTATTCGAGATGCGCGCCCATGTGGGGATGGTCTTCCAGGAGAGCGCGCTCTTCGATTCGCTGGACGTGGAAGATAACGTCGCGTATCGGTTGGAAGAAGAGCACGTCGATCCCAAGGAGATTCGCGAACGCGTGCTGGAAGCGTTGCGATTCGTGGAACTGGAACAGGTGATCGACAAATTTCCGTCAGAGCTAAGTGGCGGCATGCGGCGGCGGGTCTCGATTGCACGGGCCATCATCAGCAAGCCGGATTTGATCTTGTACGACTCTCCGACGGGTGGGCTGGATCCGATTACTTCGACCACCATTATCGAGCTGGTAGTGAAGCAGCGAGACGTGTCGCACACCACGTGTTTGCTGATCACGCATCGGTTGCAGGATGCGTTTATGCTGGCGACGCACCGATTCAACCCACAGGACAAGAAGGTGGAGCGCATTCCCGGTAACGGGATCGACGCCAGCACGAAGTTTCTGGTGCTGAATGAGGGTCATATTGTGTTCGATGGAACGACACTGGAGCTGACGCACACGAAAGACCCCTGGTTGCGGGAGTATCTCGAGTAAGACTGCGGTCACGCACCTACGGCAATCGCACGGTGGAAGAGATCGAGCGCCAGGCCGAACATGGATCGGGCGAGGTCAGGATCGTAGCGGACGCCTTCGTCGCGGAGGAAGGCGTGGGCGCCATTGACTTCGTGCCAGTTGAGCCGGGTTCCGACTTCATTGAGGCGCTCGAGGACCTTCATGCGGCCTTCGGTTGGGATGTGCGGATCCTGCCGGCCCCAGACCATGAGGAGCTCGCCTTTGATTTCGCCGGCACGGGCCATGGAGTTGTCCTTCATACCCTCGCCGAGGCCGCCTTTGTGGATGTCGGTGGCGTAGAAGCAGACGGCGCCGTGAACATTCGGGTTCATGGCAGCACGGAAGGCGAGATGGCCTCCCATGCAGATACCCATGACGCCGAGACGGCCAGTGCAGTCGGGGCGTTCTGCGAGGTGGGCGAGGGCGACGCGGGCGTCGTCATCGTATGCGGACACGGGCTTGGCGGTTTTGAGGGCGTTGCCTCGGTCGGAGCCCTCCTGATCGTATTTGAGGACGGTGCCGGCGGGTTCGTACTCGTGGTAGACCTCGGGTACGGCGACGACATAACCGTGGCCAGCCAGTTGGACAGCGGTGCGATGGATGGGCGCTGTCACCTGGAAAATCTCTGAGAAGAGCAGAATTCCAGGGTAGCGACCGGGTGCCGCGGGGCGAACGATGTGGGTCCGCATGGGGCCGGTGGATGTCGCAAGGTCTACGTATTCGGTATCGAGAACGATCATGGATTCCTCAGCGAAGCGTTCGGATTGACCGCATAAGTGTATGCCCCTGAAATGACTGCAGAGGACGACCAACCCTGTGTAGGCTGGGTGCCTCCTATAGTAGTAGATGCTTCCGGAGGCATCGCATGGCAGAAGAACGAATGTACACGACAACGCAACTGGCTCTGGCTGCTCGCGAACTGCGCGAAGCGGCTGGGGCTGAAGAACAGACAGTGACCGCGGGCGAGGCGATCGAGATGCTGGACGACGAGATCCGCCTTTTGCGTGAGCGGGGATTCAGCGATGAGCAAATTGCGGCGCTGTTCACTGGTTTTGATATTGAGGTGACTAAGGAGCAGATCGCGCAGCATGCACCACCGACTCTGTAGCTTTGCGAATCGAGTTCAGGCGAACAGATTGACCTGGTGGGTGGCATCTGACGCGGTGGCGGGCTGAGGTTCAGCTTGGCTGGGGTCTGGGTGGGACGGCGCTTGTTGACTCGGGGAGTAGCCTTCGTCGGTGTGGTCGCCACTACCTGAAGATTCGGCGTCGACACGGGAGATGGGAAGCGGAGGCTCGAGCATGGGCTCCTCTGACCTGGCGAGGGTCAGAGGAGAGATTACCGGGATTGGAACCATTCCCATGCACGCTTACTCCTATTCCTAACGGGTCTTCTCTATTCTGCTATCGGCAGAACCGAGAGATGACATCAGGAACGATGGATTATTTCGCAGCGGGGCTAGGAGAAGGTGACGATTTGGATGAATCAACACTCGCGTTGGGGAGGGTGTAAATGACCTCGCCGGAACGCGTGTAGTGAAGTTCTTCACGAGCCTCGTGCTCGATTGCGTCGGGATCACTCTGCAGGTGATTGATGTGCTCGTGCAGGCGATCATTTTCCTTTTGAAGCTGCTGCATCTGTTCCTGGAGCAGCTTTGCTTCCTCGCGCTTGTGGGCGAAGGCCGTGAGACCGTTATGGCCAAAGATGACGCCATAGGCCATGACGAGGGCAAGGGCGGCTGTCGCGAAGGTCGCGCCACGGCGACGCCACAGATAGAGACGGTCCTTCGCAGCCTCGGCGAGCTCGGGCAGTTTGACGGTGAGTTTCGTTTTGGGTGGTGCGGCTCGCAATTTCAGGCCTCAATGGGGTCGTAAGGGCTGAGCGTTCACTAGAAGTATCGCGCATTCCGACTTGATTTTGGGAGGGTAAGCTGTGGAAGGAACCATACTTGTCGACAGTGGCTTGAAAAAGGAGGCTGGGTGCGCGAAGTTCGTTTCGCACCGCCAGCTTTGTTATCCTTAGAGTGACCGATGCGCGTCCTCTTCTGCATTTCGATACTGGCCTTGGTAGCACTGCTTTGGGCTTCGTTTGCGATGGCGCGACATGTACGACAGGCCCGGCGCCCCCACCGTAAATTGCAGCAGGACGCGACCACAAATACGAAGGGTAAACCGTAGTCGAAGAAGAGCAAAGAAAGATCGAAGAACGCGATTCAACGCCGTACATCTTCTACCTTGAGAGAATCTATGCAAACCGTCACCCTACCCTCCTCCCGCGCGGCGAACCTGGCTCACTTTGCCACGACTCTTCCAGGCAGGATTCTGCTTGGATTCGGCGCGACGGTTGTCGTGGCTTTGGCCGCGCACGTGAGCTTTCCACTTCCCTTCACGCCGGTGCCCCTGACGCTACAGCCACTTGCGGTGTTGGGCGTTGGATTGGCGTTTGGCCCGGTCGGAGGCTTTCTGACGATGCTGGCATACCTGGCGGAGGGCGCGATGGGCCTGCCCGTGTTCAGCCCAACAGGGCCTGGAGGGCTTGCGCAACTGTTAGGCCCGACCGGGGGCTTCTTAATGGCCTATCCGCTGGTCGCCGCCATCGTCGGTGGACTGACGCGAGGATTGACCGGACGCACCGCGCGATTCCTGGCAGCATTTTTGGCCGGCAATGTAGCGATGGCCGTTCTATTTTTGTCGGGCGCTGGATGGTTCGTGCACTATACCCACCACACGCTTTATGCGGCGTGGGTGGGTGCCGTCGCTCCCTTTCTTCCCGGGGAGTTCATCAAGGTATTGGTAGCGGCGGGCGTGTACAGCGCCCTGTCCCGCGCTCCCGCATCTAATTGAAGTCAGTCCAGACGACATTACAGGAGCAGGTTTTGAGTGCTCCTCCTAACAAGCAATGCACCAAAGGAACACATGACTACTGCAGCAACAGATGTTCGCGAGATTAAGATTGCCCACAGCCCCGACTCCGATGACGCCTTTATGTTTTACGGGCTTGCGACGAACAAGGTGCGCGTACCGGGATACAAATTCACCCACACTCTCACTGATATCGAAGCGCTGAACCATCGTGCCATGACGGACCAGTACTATGACGTCACGGCGATCAGCTTCCATGCCTATCCGTACATTCAGGAGAATTACACGCTGATGGCGTGCGGTGGCTCTGTGGGCGACAGCTATGGGCCGATGATTGTGGCCTCGAAGAATTACACGCTCGACGAAGTGAAGAAGCTTCGCATCGCGGTACCGGGAACGTTGACGACAGCGTACCTAACACTGAAGCTGTTCGCGCCAGAAATCGAAACAGTTACTGTCGAGTTCGACAAGATTATTCCAGCGGTTGTGTCCGGTGAGTTCGATGCCGGGCTGATTATTCACGAAGGGCAGCTTACCTATGCGCGGGACGGGCTGAAGAAGATTCTCGACCTGGGCGTCTGGTGGCATGAACAGACAGGCCTTCCCCTACCGCTCGGAGGCAACGCGATTCGGCGGTCGCTGGGTTCTGACGTTCAGATGATCACAACCAATGCGTTGCGCGAGAGTATTCAGCATGCGCTGGATCACCGCGAAGCCGCATTGGAGTATGCAATGCAGTTCGCCCGGGATTTGGACACATCGCTGGCCAATCGCTTCGTCGGCATGTATGTGAATGAGCGCACGCTGAACTACGGCGATGATGGCCGTGAGGCGATTCGCAAGATCCTGGACATGGGCTACGAGCGCGGGATCATCCCAAATAAAGCCCACGTGGACTTCGTCGGCTAGCCTGGATTTGTCAGCTCTGAACACCTGAATTTCCTCATGATCCGGCACTGTGCTGTAGGTGCCGGATCGTGATATTCTTTTTAGGTGCGGTGGGTTTCTCCCGCGCATCCCTTGGCGATCTCCTGTAGTTCGCTCTTTGCCTTGCGGCAAGGTTCAAGGTCTGGACGCGTAGCTCAGCTGGTAGAGCATTCGACTCTTAATCGACTGGTCGTAGGTTCGATCCCTACCGCGTCCACCATTTTCCTCCACATAATAAAAAATTGACCAGTATGAAAGGCGGACTTCATCCTTCCGCTGCCAGTGCGACACTGCGCGAATTGGTAGCCTTTCGGTGAGATCGGCGGGAATCGAGCTGGCCGTCAACGACTAGTCGGGGGAGAAAGGCAATCCCGGGTTTACTTCACAACTCTCGAAGAACATTCCGGCGCCGTTTCATACGCGCTCATTCTTAGCTCGTCGCTCACGGAAATGGCCCCCACGAGCGACCGGTCAACATTCCTCGAAAACGGGGTTTTGACTATGTTCGATTCATTGATCGCAGCTAGGCGACAGCAAGTCGTTCCAGGAGCGCACGTGGTATTTGATCCAGCGGGAGAACTCGATCGACGGCATTCAGCAGAATCGCCTCGCGCGGCATCCCGAAAACCACCGAGGTCGACTCATCCTGTGCGATATTGAAGGCACCAGCCTGCTTCATCTCCAGCATGCCCTTCGCGCCATCGGCGCCCATTCCCGTGAGCAATGCACCCAAAGCGTTCTTTCCCATACTGCGGGCGCATGAAGAAAACAATACATCCACAGACGGAAGATGGCGATTGACTCTCTCTCCCCTGTATACGTGCACGGCATATTCCGCGCCCCTGCGCGCGACGGCCATATGATGTCCGCCCGGCGCCAGTAAGGCATGGCCAGGAAGAATGCGGTCCCCATCCTGTGCCTCCTTCACGCGTATCTTGCAAAGAGAGTTTAGGCGTTCGGTAAACTGGCGCGTGAAGGCTTCCAACCGGGTAACGCGAACACCGAGCAGGCCGGTACTCGCGAGGTCCAGACGCCTGGGCGGGTTAGCATGGGAGTACAATTTGCGGATGCCACTCAGCGCAAGCATTGAAAATCTACCGCAGGGGATTGCCGTGGTCAGGCTTTCCGGAGGCCTGACCCTGGGTACATCCCTGAAGATCGCCGACTCGCAGATTCAGTCTGAAATCGAAGACGGCGTTTCCAAAATGGTGATCGACCTTACGGACGTAGAGTATGTGGATAGCGCGGGCTTAGGCATGCTGATGTATGCCTACGGGATGCTGAACGAGAAAAAGGGGACCCTTAGGCTGTGTGGAGTTATCGAACGTGTGATGTCTTTGCTGCAGATGACGAAGACAGATACGTTTCTACCTATCGATAAGAGCCTTGATGAGAGCCTCGCCGCGTTACAAGGGTGAGTGCTGTCACTGAGCTCGTCAGCTGGCAAGCCTGGGAGGCGCCAGCTTGGAATGAACAAAAGGTTAATGGTTAGCCGAGCAAATTTCACGTGTGGGGATTTAACGCGATACAGCATAGAATCTTCTATGTAAAACGCTTTAAGTCTTGCTTGACAAACGTTGATTCATTCAAATAGCTTCGTCGCCAATTAGCGAATAGCCATTCCACAACCCTGAAAACAAGGCAACATGATGACACGTTCCCAAATCTCTCTCGCGAAACGTCGACGGTCTCTCCAACAATTCGGGGCTTTTGGCTTATGTGTAGCTTCAGCTTTCTCTATAGGGTCACGGTGCCAGGTTCCAACGCATATGCCCACACCTGAGACGGAGAAACGGGTTGCGGCACTGGTGGGACAGATGACTCTTGAGGAGAAGGTGTCCCAGATGCAGAACGACGCAAGTGCTATTCCGCGCTTGAACGTGCCCGCTTACAACTGGTGGAGCGAGGGATTACATGGAATTGCACGTTCAGGCTATGCAACCGTATTTCCGCAGGCGATTGGCCTGGCTGCAACGTGGGACGTGCCATTGATGCATCAGGTGGCAGACACGATCAGTACGGAAGCGCGAGCCAAGAATGGTGAGGCGCTGCGGGAAGGAAATCACAGCATCTACTACGGGCTTGATATCTGGTCGCCCAATATCAATATCTTCCGTGACCCGCGCTGGGGACGCGGCCAAGAGACTTACGGAGAGGACCCATTTCTGACCGGCCGACTCGGCGTCGCATTTGTCGAGGGGCTCCAGGGCGACGATCCCACCTATTACAAGACCATTGCGACGCCAAAGCACTTTGCGGTGCATTCTGGCCCTGAGACCACGCGTCATACGGCAAATATCGATCCGTCGGCACATGATCTTGAAGACACCTACCTGCCGGCATTTCGGGCCACGGTGACGCAAGCCAAGGCTGGCAGCGTGATGTGCGCCTACAACGCCGTGGACGGGGAGCCGGCGTGTGCGAACACCATGCTGTTGCAGGATCGTTTGCGAAAGGACTGGGGGTTTGATGGCTACGTAACTTCAGACTGCGCGGCGATCACCGATATTGCCGTCGGTCATCGTTATTCGCCGGACCTCGAACATGCAGCTGTAGCGGCTGTCCGCGCGGGAACCGATACCAGTTGCGGCAAGGAATACGCTGTACTCGTGAAGGCAGTACAGGATGGGCTGATTTCTGAAAAGGAGATCAACCGTTCGGTGAACCGGCTGTTCACGGCGCGGTTTGAACTTGGCTTGTTTGATGACCCAGCAAAGGTCGTTTACGCACAGATTCCCTTCACCGAGGACGACTCGCCTACGCATCGGGAACTGTCCCTCCAGACTGCGGAAAAGTCCATCGTGTTGCTCAAGAACGATGGCATCCTGCCGCTGAGAAAATCTGTAAAGATTGCAGTGATTGGTCCGAACGCCGCCAGCCTGGCTGCGATCGAAGGCAACTACAACGCAGTGCCGTCGCAACCGATCTTGCCACTTATAGGGCTGGAAAAAGCGTTCGGAGCGGATCAGATACGGTACGCGCAAGGCTCACCGTATGTAAGTGAGTTACCGGTTCCAGTCCCAAGAACATTGCTGCATCCGGCAAAGGGCGATTCCCGTTTCGGCTTGAAGGGGGAGTACTTCGACAATGTCGACTTTCAGGGTGCGCCTTCTATGACGCGGATCGATCAGCAGATTGCGTTTGATTGGGATGCTGCGGCTCCAGATAAGAGCATCAGCCCTTCGCATTTCGGCGTGCGCTGGACAGGAACAATTCAGGCACCGGTTGCGGGAAATCATATCTTCAGCTTCTCGCTGGCGCATTGCTATCCATGTGGGGACGCGGAGAGTTTGAAAGTGTACTTCGATGACAAGCCGCTTTCGGATCAACCCGTACCGGCCACTGAGTACCGATCGAGTGGATTACAGCCATTTACACTGCATTTTGCCGATACGAAACCTCATACGTTTCGGGTCGAGTACACCCACAAGGCGAAATTGTTTGGTGCCGGCATTACGCTCAGCTGGATGCCGCCGATCGATGCCGAACGCGAGGCCGCTGTCGAGTTGGCAAAACAGGCTGATGTTGTGGTTGCTTTCGTAGGACTTTCCCCTGAGCTGGAAGGGGAGGAGATGCCTGTGCATGTCCAGGGCTTTGACGGAGGAGACCGCAGCAGCATCGAGTTGGCCGCGGTGCAGGAGAAGATGCTGGAGGCAGTTGCGGCAACGGGCAAACCTCTTGTCGTTGTGCTGATGAACGGCAGCGCGCTGGCTGTTGACTGGGCGAAGAAACATGCGAATGCGATTGTGGAAGCATGGTACCCGGGGGAGGAAGGCGGAACCGCGATCGCCGACGTATTGACAGGAGTGGCCAATCCAGCAGGGCGTCTACCCATCACCTTCTATGCAAGCACAAAGGATCTTCCACCTTTTGACGACTACTCGATGTCTGGCCGCACGTATCGCTACTACGCTGGATCGCCCCTCTGGGGCTTTGGGTATGGGCTGAGCTACTCGACGTTCCAATGGACGGACCTCAAGCTTTCCTCAGCCTCTGTCAAAGCGGGCGACCCAATACTCGTGGACGCGGACGTGGAGAACACGAGCGATCGCGCTGGTGATGCGGTGAGTGAGTTGTACCTCACGCCTCCTGCGAAACCAACGTCGCCGCGGTTGGCGCTGGTGGGATTCGACCGGATAACCCTGGCCCCGCATGCGAAGCAACACGTTCACTTTATGGTGGACGCTCGAGCTCTCAGTACTGTGGACGCGAAGGGCGTGCGAGCGGTGCGCACTGGGGATTACGTCCTTCACCTGGGCGGGGCTCAGCCAACCGATGCGACGGACGGCTCGGTATCTGCTGGATTCACGATTCGAGGAAACGAGGAACTTCCGCGGTGAGTTCGTGTGCCCTGCGTTTGGTGCAGCTCACGTTGCTCTCAGCGTCCGTCTTATTACCAAGGGCTGTGGGGCAGGAAGCAGGGACAGCTGCAGTCCTTGGATCAGGCGATCCCGCGTGGCTTTCCTATAAGCAAGTGGACTCAGGAATTGTTTTCCAGGGTAGTATTCCGGACACGGTTGTTGAGCTTGGGAATAATGTCCTCGAGGACTCAGCGACCAAGGAACTTGCAGCCGGATGGCGGGGTATGCTGAAGCACGAGCCCCGGATTGTACGTACGGAGAACAGCGGCGCAAGGGCCGAGGTTGTGCTTGGAACACAGGCCGAGATCAATGCCTGGCGACCACATGCTACACCGGCACTTCTACTGAAACACGATGGTTATCGCCTTTACCGTGACAAGGAAGCGCTGGTGATCGAAGGCGGGGACGGACGCGGGGTCTTGTATGGAACGTTTGCCCTTCTGCGCGAGATCGCGCAGAAGCGTTCGCTGGCAAAAGTCGACGAAGAATCGGCGCCATGGGCAGAAATCCGCTGGACGAATGAATGGGACAATCCCAATGGCACCATTGAGCGAGGCTATGCGGGGCCCTCCATTTTCTTCGAAAATGGGAAGGTGCACACCGATCTTTCGCGGGCAGCGGCTTACGCCCGGCTGCTTAGCTCTGTGGGCATCGATGGCTGCACGATCAACAATGTGAATGCCAACCTGGATCTTCTGCGCCCTGAGAATCTACGCGAGATCGTTCGGATAGCGGACGTCTTTCGTCCGTACGGTGTCCGACTATCGCTGTCTGTCGATATGAGCAGTCCACAGGTGGTTGGCGGAATGCAGACGTTTGACCCTCTCGATCCCGAGGTTGCCGCGTGGTGGAAGAAGAAGATAGACGAAATATATGCTGTCATTCCGGACTTCGGGGGCGTTGTGATCAAGGCGGACTCCGAAGGGAGAGTGGGGCCGTCGAAGTATGGACGCACGCAGTCTGACGCAGCGAACGTGGTGGCTCGCGCGCTGAAGCCGCACGGGGGAGTGGTTCTGTACCGCGGATTCGTCTACAACAACCATCTTGATTGGCACGATATGAAGGCGGATAGGGCGCGTGCAGGCTACGACAACTTTCATCCGCTGGATGGAAAGTTTGACGATAACGTGATCGTGCAAATCAAGAACGGGCCGATTGACTTCCAGGTGCGAGAGCCGGTGAGTCCACTGCTCGCCGGACTACCTGACACAAATGAGGTTATTGAGTTGCAGATCACGCAGGAGTACACGGGACAGCAACGACATCTGGTTTATCTCGTGCCCATGTGGAAGAAGACACTGGATACGAATATGCGGGCCTCCGCGAGTTCAGCCGCGCTGCCTGTCAAACTCATCGTCAGCGGACGGCCGACTGCGACGGAGCACCATACTAAGGGTGGGTTCGTCGGTGTTTCGAATGTTGGGACGGACGGATGGCTGGGTAATCCGTTGGCGCTTGCCAATCTGTATGGTTTCGGACGGCTTGCCTGGGATCCGAACATGAGCGCTGCAACCATCATCGATGAGTGGACGCGGCTTACGTTTGGAAATGATGAGCAGGTGCGGACGACGATCACCAAACTGCAACTGGATTCCTGGCACATTTATGAAAGCTATACGGGCCCGCTGGGGATTGGGACTTTGACGGATATTGTGGGTGCTCATTTCGGGCCCGGCATAGAGTCTGCTGAGCGCAATGGATGGGGACAATGGATACGGGCTGACGAACACGGGGTTGGCATGGACCGCACGGTCGCGACAGGCACTGGCTACATCGGTCAATACCCTGCTCCGCTGGCTGCTACCTACGAATCACTTGCGACTTGCCCTGATGATCTTCTACTGTTCATGCACCATGTGCCTTATACCTATCGACTGCACTCCGGCCTGACAGTGGTGCAGACGATTGATAATCTGCACTACTGGGGAGCGGAGGCAGCTGCGGAGCAGGTCTTCGCGTGGGAGACTCTGCGCGGCAAGGTTTCGGATGCGACCTATGCAGAGGTTCTCAAACGGCTAAATTATCAGGCTGGATCGGCGATCGTTTGGCGGGATGCAGTCACCCGCTGGTTTACCAAGGAGTCTGGCATTCCGGATGCGCTCAACCGCGTGGATCATTCTCCGAGCCGCATCGAGGCTGAGTCGATGACACTTACTGGTTACACCGTCGTGCCGGTTACGCCATGGGAGACAGCATCGGGCGGGAGAGCTGTCGTCTGCAACCTGCCGCAGTGTGCCGTACAAACAACGTGGACGGGGCCGGATGGTTGGTACGATGTGAGCGTGCAGTATTTTGATCTATTGCATGGACATTCGCGTTTTTCTCTTTCGATCGCCGGGCATGAAGTTGATCATTGGACCGAGGACGACACGTTACCTGGCGAGACTCTAAACGGCAGCACATCGACCCGAAGATCGCTCGATCACGTGGCTATCCACCACGGAGACTCGGTTCAAGTGACCGGCTGGCCCGAAGGCCCGGAGAAGGCGCCATTGGATTATCTAAGCATCGTGCCCGATCGAGTTGGTACGGACGTTGTTGCGAATAAGGTTCACTGAGGATTGTCGCTTTGAGTGCAAAGATCATGGATGTAAAGGTCATCGTTACCTGTCCTGGGCGAAACTTTGTGACGCTCAAGATCACTACAACGGATGGAATTTATGGCCTCGGTGATGGAACCCTCAATGGCCGAGAGCTTGCCGTCGTTGCGTATCTGCAGGAACATGTGATCCCCTGCCTTATTGGGCGCGATGCGGATCGCATCGAAGATACCTGGCAGTATCTATATCGCGGAGCTTACTGGCGTCGTGGACCGGTGACGATGAGCGCCATCGCCGCAGTAGATGTGGCTCTCTGGGATATTAAGGCCAAACGTGCGGGCATGCCGCTCTACCAGTTGCTTGGGGGCCGCTGCCGGGAAGGTGTACTGGTTTACGCGCATGCGAACGGTCACGAAGTCAGTGAACTGCTGGAGTCGGTGGCGAAGCAACAGGAGCTGGGGTATCGGGCGATCCGCGTGCAGGCGGCCGTGCCCGGGGTAGCGGACGCTTACGGTGTGCCGCATGGAAACAAACCCTACGAGCCAGCGGATGGCGATCTGCCACGCGAAGAAGTTTGGGATACAGCCAAGTATCTGCGGTTTATGCCAAAGTTGATGGACGCAGTTCGGTCGAAGTTCGGCTTCGACCTGGCGCTGCTGCATGACGGCCACCATCGAATGACCCCCATTGAAGCTGCGGCCCTGGGCAAGAGCCTTGAAGAGTTCCAGCCTTTCTGGCTCGAGGATCTGACCACTGCGGAGAATCAAGAATCATTTCGTCTTATTCGACAGCACACTACGACACCGCTTGCGGTTGGTGAAGTATTCAACTCAATTTTTGATTGCAAGCAACTAATCAGCGAGCAGCTAATTGATTACATTCGCGCCACCGTAGTGCATGCAGGCGGAATCACACACTTGCGCCGTATCGCGAGCTTCGCGGATCTTTACAGTGTGAAGACAGGGTGCCATGGAGCGACCGATCTATCGCCGGTGTGCATGGGAGCTGCGTTGCATTTCGATGTAAGTATTCCGAATTTCGGCGTCCAGGAACATATGCCTCACTCGACGCTTACGAATGAGGTCTTTCCCCATGCCTACACCTTCGCTGGTGGCATGATGAATTCGGGTGAGGCCCCTGGACACGGGGTCGATATCGACGAGAAGCTGGCTGCGAGGTTTCCATATAAGCGCGCATATCTTCCGGTCTGCCGATTGGCTGATGGGACGCTCCATTCCTGGTAGGGTCGCGCCGGCTGGCATGATGATTCGACGTACAATGGGAAGGGTCTCCGGCTGCGGAGGGATGTGTGAGTGGTTGAAACAGGCGGTCTTGAAAACCGCTTAGCCCTAACGGGCTACGGGGGTTCGAATCCCTCTCCCTCCGCCATTCAGTCTAATTTTTCGGATTTGACATTCCAAGCACCCGAGAAAGTTAAGACTGTTTGGGCAATAGCGGAAACTTGAGCCCTAAACGATTTGAACGGAGAAGATGAGGGATGCCCGTCCGCTGGAGGATTCTCGCCTTTGGAAGGTTGGAGAATCAGGGCTTTCCGAGATCGAGCGGAGAACTCTGTCCCGTCAGGGCGTTCCGCCTTCGGATCGGCATATCGCGGTTCCACACAGCTAGGACGGGTTCGGGGTTTGTCCTGTTATAAATTTCAGCCTCGGGCGAAGAGCTATTGTCTGAAGCAGGTGACGAGTCCAACGATCAATTTGATAAATCCCACAGATTCGGCCGGTCAGGTCGGCGTGGTCTAGGGCCGGGGAATCTGGAGATACGTCTGCACTTAGAATGACCTCGTCGCGCAAGAGCGCCTGAAAGGCATGGACAAGAGTTTGCCCAGACTGGTGGCAGGCCAGTCTGGGCCATTAAAAGAACCTACCGAGCCAACTACACAGTCCTCACTCGACCGGTCCTGCACGGAGTGCGTCGAACAATCCTTGAAGCTGCGTGTTTGCCTGGGCGGATCCGGTAGCGATGTTGTATTTCAGGGAATAGTCCAAGACGGGTCGCAGCGCCTTGAGGTCCCCTGCTGCCACCTGATTTCTCAACCTCCATAGGCCCGTCTCGATTCCATCCATGGATTGCTCTTTACCGTCGAGGGTAACCTTTAAATATGCACTGAACACCTTGGTGAAGGTGTCCGGCATGCTCAGAGGCTTGCGCTTCGGCCTACCGTCAGGGTTCCCGCTTTTGCCCTTTTTGAATCGGGTACTTTCGGGCGGTTTGCCATAGCCGACGGTGTAACTGTTTTGTTCACTCGGCTCTGTAGCAGCCGGTCCGGGTTGTGTTCTCGAGTTCCCTATCTTCTTTCCCATGTTTTGCCCTCTCCGCCGCCATCTCAGCGAACGACTTCTTGGTTACCCCGTGAACGGCAGTGCTGCCGGTCAGTTCCTGCCACCGCCGGATGGCCGTGTCAACGTAGAGCGGATCAATCTCGAGACCGTAGCAGACCCGCCCGACCCGCTCCGCGGCGAGCAGCGTCGTACCCGACCCTAGGAAACCGTCGAGAACGGTGTCCCCACGGTTCGTACAGTCAAGCAACGCGTCAGCGACCATCCTCGTCGGTTTCACGGTTGGATGAAGCTCAAGGAGATTGCCCTCGTCGGACCTCTTCGAGAGCGTTTGCACGCCCGGGTATTGCCAGGCATTCGTACGGTTGCGGCCAAATCTGCCGAGCTGTATGTTGTTGCGGTGAGGGTTCTTGCCAAGCTCCCTAGCAGACCGACGAGGATACTCTAAATGAAACGAGCTGCCCTGCTTCTGGCTCTATTGGCTCTCTCCGCTCTTTGCCGACCGCTGGCGCAAACCGGACAGACAACCACCGTTCAACAGCGAATTCTCGGGACTTGGAAGCTGGTGTCTTATGTTCGCGAGGAGGTTGCATCCGGCGTTAAGTCCGATGTCATGGGGGCCCATCCATCCGGTTACATCAATTACGGGCCTGACGGACGCATGATCGTAATGATTGTCGGGAGTGACCGCAAAAAACCTGTGGGTACTGTTGCCACGCCCGACGAAGCAGAGGCCTTGATCCGGAGCATGCTCGCTTATGCCGGGGGCTATAGGATCGACAGCGAAGCCAAGACCGTTACCCACCAAATAGATGTGTCGTGGGACCAGTCTCGCACTGGCGAATCGCATGTCCGACATTACAACCTGGATGGCGATTGGTTTACGCTTACTACTGAACCATCGAGGGACCCGGTCACTGGCAAGAAGACCGTCCGCACATTGACCTGGGGAAAAGTGAAGTAGTTCGCGGTGGAATCCTCAACTGTCGATGACAGGCCGAGTCACTTATGACGGCTCTCAAATCGACTTTTCGGGCCTTTGGTGGTTAGTAAAGAGAAGCGCGTTTGTCGGGACTAAAGGCTGTCGAAACTTCCTAAAGAAGGTTTGCCCAGAAGAACCCACATTGTCATAATTGCCCCTGGTCACGATTGGCTGGTTTGCTATTCTCGGTACGACGGCGGCTTGTGTCGGTGGGCTAGCGAGAAACAAACCGACCCCTCTTGAGAATGCCTGCTATCGACCGTGTGTTCCTGATGTCGGCGAGCGGATTCGCCCGGTGCAATATCAGGTCTGCTGTCTTTCCTGCCTCAACGGTTCCGTTCTTGTTGTCGATCCGGAAAAATACGGCAGGATTTAACGTCGCGGCCTGAAGCGCTTCAAGGTTTGTAAAACCTACTCGCACCAAAATGGCCAGTTCGTCGTGCAAACACCAACCCGGAACAGCCCCGCGACTTTGTAAATAGGTGCTCCAGTCAGTCCCGGCGAGTATTCGCACCTGTGCAGCTCGAATCTGTAGCGTAATTGGTTTGAAGCCCGCGATGATCTGTGGCCAATTCGCTGGAGCGAAATATTGGAAGCTCTGCAAAGTCGGATCGAGATATGTTTCGTTCTTCGCTAGCCGCGTAAGAATTTCGCTGATCGCAGGACTCTGGCATTCGGCGGCTTGGGTGCCTGCCCCGAGCAGTGACACGCAAGGCTTCGGAAGGAACTCAAAATGCTCAATGCTGGCCTGGCCGGCATCCGACGCTTCAAGCGGAGAGACAAACTCGGGTTCGTATCACGGCGATCCGCAATGCTATGACGATTACATGACAATCTGGAAAGCCCTTGTGGATAGACTCTGCTCCAGGAGATCGTGCGTGACGAGAGTTCATCGTATCGTCCAACACTATGTAGCCTTCGATGTGCGGGGTGCAAGCCTACTGGCTGCCACGTGCATTTTTCTCTATCTGCGAACATTTCTCTTACCAGCCATTCCATTGGCTGTTCAGAACGATGCGGTCTTCTTCTTTGAACACGCCAAAAGGATGGTGGACGGCCAGGTCCCCTATCGGGATTTTTTTGAATTTGTCATGCCTGGTACTGACATCTTCTATGCGATCTTGCTTCGCATCCTCGGAGTCCACGCATGGATCAATTCGTGCCTTTTGATTTTGTTGGGCGTGTCTCTTTGTTGGATTCTCATCCGCGCTTCGAAGCGCATCCTCACAGGCAATGGCGTTTACCTACCAGCCTTGCTTTTCCTTATCTTCATTTTCGACAATGCCCGTGATGCGACGCACCACTGGTACAGCACTTTGTTCGTTCTCGCGGCCCTTCTGCCCTTGTTCAAAGGGCGAACCTTGAGTCATGTTTTCGCCGCCGGCATGCTATGCGGCGTTGCAATTTGCTTCACTCAGACCCAGGGCGTAGCCGGACTGGTCGCTATCATTGTCTTCCTCATCCTGACGAGAAGGTCCGTCACCGAACTCTGGAAGCAACTCGCGCTTCTTTTGCTACCCAGTGCCGTGCTGGCCGGTGGAATGCTGCTCTTCTATGTGCATGAGGCCGGTGTACATTCCGTCGCCTACGCGCTTATCGAATATCCACGTCTTTTTACCGCGGCACAGTATGCCTATCCCACGAATTTCGGAGGCGCTTCGAACGACTTCACAGGGCTCTCGAGGAAGCTATCGTATGTACTGTTGTACGTTGGTGTGCCGTGCGTTTACGTTGCTTGTCTCTACCGTCTCATCCGTGTAAAGCAGGTACTCGGAGCAAGTCAATCGGACAACGTCCTGCTGTTGACGCTTGCCGGCATCATGCTATACGCAACCATCTTTACGGGGCCGTCTTATCACCGTTTGTGTGCCGCCGTTGCGCCATCTTCGGTGCTGTTGATCTGGCTCTGCCAGCAGGGAGCGAAGCGCGGAAAGCTGGTTCAACATATCCTGTGGGGTCTTTCTTTGTTGTTTTTCGTCCTGGGCCCGCTCCGCATGCAGCTTCTTCACCGATATGTCATGAATCTTCCAACGGGAAGAACAGCTGTACTTGCACCCGATCAATACGAGCTTTTTCGTTGGCTGGGGCAGAACACTCATCCGGGCGAAGCCTTCTTCGGCTACCTTCCAGCAGCCTTCGCTCTCGACCTGCGGAATCCGACACCTTTAGACAATGTTCTTCCATTCCAAACGACAACAGCCGAGCAAGAAGCTACCGTAGTGCAATCGCTTCAAAAAGATCCCGCCAGGTTCATCTTTGTTCCAAAAGAACAGCCGTTCGACGATCACAACAGACTTCAACTCTATGGTTCATTTTTGAATACCCACTATCACAGGCTGAAGAGTTTTCCGGCGGGCGCCATTTGGGAGAAGCAATGGCCACGCGAAGCAAAAGATGGCTTGAAGGAGCGTTGACGGAATACTGTGCGGGGGATGACCTCAGAGACGGCTTTAGGACACTCCGGCCACGCTCCCGCCAGGCTGGTTTTTTGCAGCCCAAGCGATGAGGCGCACGAAGTCCTCGACGGTTTTCACGGGTACGTCGCCCCAGCTACCCGAGGCAAACTCGGCCATGAACGAATCGGCTAACTTTCAAGGTTTAAGTCGCTGATGGCATCAGGAGAAGGTCAGGGCGTAGTGCACGGAAAGCGGTGTTTTCGGCGATAACGGCGAAGTTGCCGAAAACCCAACTTTGCGGGAACTCAGACATAACAAGGCGAGTGCGAAGCCGTTTCTAAGCCAAGAGAGATCGCCATGAAGAAAGTTTTTATTGCTCTCGGTCGCTGCATTGTGGGCATCTGCCTGCCTTGCGCAAAATGCGTGCTCAAATCAGCGAACCATCGAAGGGGACGAAGATCCTTGTTTTGACAACGCCACCTCAATTTCGCCGCTGGTCACCGCTTCCATTTTGGGCACTGCGGAAGCTAAGGAAACCTTCGAGAATATGGAACTTGCGGAACGCGCAGGTGTGTCAAAGCTCTGGAAAGGCTTGACTGTCCACCTGAGAAACCAGCAACAAATCGACATGATTGTCAGGGGCGATTTTCCAATGAGCGGCGGAGATAATACCTGGTTCTGGATCGTCACCTCTGCCGACAACCATCCAGTCGCGTTCTGGGTGCAGGGAAATGTGGTGACTATCCTCAGAAGTAGGCATCATGGGTACGCGGATATTCGCACCGATTGGGCGGCCGGGTCAAACAGAGCAACCAGGATCTTCCGCAGTGACGGACGTAGGTACAAGCTTTTTCGAGAGAACTATGGGTCGCTGCCTCCCGCTTGATGCGATTGATCCTCCCGCAAAACGGTGTTTTCGGAAACTACGACGGCCTAAGCTCAAGACTGGCCACTCTGTATTAGCAGTCAATCCTGTTCATGAAGTTATCGAATTGCGAAAGCGTTGGGAAACTATCGCTTTTGGTGTGCGACAGAAAACGCGCGGAAACGGTATAATCCGCCACTGGCGAGATACCGAGATATATGGCGGACTACGAGGGCGCTTCGGCGACCGTGTATGGCGAGCATCAGAAAGTTGACATCCTGCGTCAGTTGGATCGTCTTCTCGATAATCCGTACTTCTCCCACAGTAAGCGCTTTCCCAGTTTTCTCCGTTTCATCGTCCAGGAGGAACTCGAAGGTCGCGGCGACCAACTCAAGGAGCGCACCTTAGGCATCGAAGTCTTTGGCCGTCACTCCGGCTACGACACCACTTCCGACCCCATCGTCCGGGTCACCGCTGCCGAGATCCGCAAGCGCATCGCACAGTATTACCAGAACACCGAGAGCCCCGATGAGCTCCGTATCTCCCTTCTGCCCGGCTCCTACATCCCCCACTTCGAGTGGCCATGCGCTGACTCGATCGCGCCGGCCGCTCCATCCACCGAATTGCCGTTCGCCCCTCCCCTGAACGGATCCCCCCACGCTTCATCCGGGCAAGAGGCCATCGCCGGAGACCTGCCACTGTATACGGCCCACTGGCGATTTCATGCCTGGTGGCTGGTTCTCGTCGGCGTCCTGCTATGCGCATCGCTGGTCGGCAGTTGGCTCTGGGTAGACTCGCGTCCAACCACCCTGGATCAGTTCTGGGCGCCCGTCTTCGGTTCAACCGACCCCATCTCTCTCTGCTTTCCACAGAGCCCCTTCAGCGGGCAAACCCTGCTCGACGCCTCCGCGCCCAACCAGCAGCAGCACCTCGACGAGCAAATGCGCGGTGTGGTCCTTGACGATCTTCAGCCCTTGATGAGCCTCTCCGGTCTTCTCGAGATGCGCCGCCGCCACTACACCCTGCTGGGTGAAGATACGGCCACGCTGAGCGATCTGCGCAACGGCCCAACAATATTCCTCGGTGCCTTTGACAACACCTGGACGCTACGCATGACCCGCGATCTTCGCTATCGTTTCGGAAACGATCCCGGCATGACCCATTTCTGGATCGAGGATACGCAGTCACACGAGCAACTCCGCTGGAGCGTGGACCGCCAGGTTCAGCAGACCACGCACAGCTATCGCGACTACGCGATCGTAGCCCGCTTCCGCGACGCCAACACCGGCAAGCTCGCCGTCGTGGCCGCCGGCATCGCTCGCGGCGGAACCGTCGCCGCCGGCGAATTTCTCACCCAGCCCGGCGAGATGGACGCCATCAAGGCCCATGCCCCAAAGGGCTGGAACGGCAAAAACATGGAGTTCGTCCTCAGCACCGAAATCATCGACGGCAGCTCCTCCCCACCCAAGATTGTCGCAATGTACTTCTGGTAAAAATCGACAGAGAATCTACTGATCCTGTTTCAGAACCCACAATTTAAGTGGCTGGGAATTTCTACGCCGCGATTCGAACGGTCCACGAAACACCCACTAAAACTTTGTGCCGGAGCCCTCTGCCAGGGTGACGACGCGGTCAATCTGGGAAACGGAAAATCGTTCCTTCGCCCCACTCGGCCAATGCACCTCGACGTCGCCGATGACAGTAGCGTCGCCGAGCCCGAAGTGCAGTCGCGGATCATTGGTGGAAGCATAGCTGCCTCCCGAGATTACGTCGCCCCGCTGGCGCATGTGGTTGGCCGTGAGGTACACCGTCGCGCCAATCGCGTCCCGCGGGCTCTTCGGTCCGCCCACCAGCTTGACGTCGATCCAGTTGTGCTTGTCCGGAGACACGTCCAGCAGCAGCGCGGGCGGTCCATCCATCACATTGATGACCGCGTCCATCTTGCCGTCATTGAACAAGTCTCCGACCGCCATGCCGCGACCCACATAGGTGGTTGCCAGCGCGGTGCCTTCCACCGCCGGAACCAGCTCGATTTTTTTGCCCCCGTTGTTATGGAACAGCAGCGGCCGCTGCGCCCAGGAGGTCCCCCATGCACGGTGGTCGACTGACGGGTAGACGTGCCCATTGGTCACCAGCAAGTCCTTCCATCCGTCGTTATCGTAGTCGACAAAGGCCGTGCCCCAGCCGAGGAACGGAATGGTCGGTTCGGCGATCCCCATCTCGTAGCTCACGTCGGTAAAGTTGGCGTCTCCATTGTTGCGGTAGAGCGGGTAGTAGTCGTCCGAGAAGGTGGTGTTATATACGTCGAGCAGCCCGTTGTTCTCATAGTCTCCGATGGCAATGCCCATTGAAGCTGTCTCGCGTCCATCTCCGTTCAGCGCGTACCCCGAGACGTAACTGACGTCGTCAAACGTCCCATTGCCCTTATTGATGTAGAGATAGTTCGGGGTCGAATCGTCAGCCACCAGCAGATCGAGCTTTCCGTCGTTGTTCACATCGACAAAGGCCGACGACAGCCCATAATAGTCGTTCTTGTCCGCAACCCCAGCCTTCTCGCTCACGTCGGTAAAGGTTCCATCTCCGTTGTTGTGGAAGAGATGGTCGGACTCGCCTTTCAGCCCGAGTGGCCCACACATTACGTTCATCCCGCGAAACTGGCATCCAGCCATGGTCTTACTGCCCGAAGCAGGAACATCAGCCATGTCGTAATGGACATAACCGGGCACGAAGAGGTCCAGCTTTCCATCGCCGTCGTAGTCTCCCCATGTCGCACCGGTAGACCAGTTTCCCAGGGTAACTCCGGCCTTCTCCGCCACATCGGTGAAAGTCCCATTGTGATTGTTGTGATACAGCCTGTTCTTCCCGAAGTTCGTCACATAGATATCCGGCCAGCCGTCGTTGTCATAATCACCGATGGCCACGCCGAACCCCCACCGGTCGTTCGTCACTCCGGCCTGTTCCGCCACATTGGTAAAGGTTCCGTCATGATTGTTATGGAAGAGCGCTGCATGGGGTGGGGTCGTCTTGCCTGTCATGGCGTCATAGGTTGAGCCGTTGACCATATAAATATCCAGCCAGCCGTCGTTGTCATAGTCCACGAGGCCAACTCCGGATCCGATCGTGTCGATGATGAAGCGCTTGTCCGGAGTACCCATCTCATGGTGCCAACTCGTCAGGCCTGCCTGCTTGGCGATGTCCTTGAAAACCACCGGGCCGCTCTTCACAAAGCCGCCCGCGGTAATTGGGCGGAGTTGCTGGTCGTATATGGCCGCGTGGGCACCTCCGGTTTTCATCCCCGTGGTCGCCGCCTGCGCGCCTTCATCGGACGTGTTCGATTGCGGATCTGCGGGTGGCTTGCCCGATGTCGTGGACTGAGCGCTCCCCCCGCATGGAGCCAGCAGCCCCCAGACAAGCAGCGTCACCGCCGCCGGCAGGCAAGGTCGCATGAACCTACCAAGGCCGCCCATTGCCGCCGCCGGCACCCGCGCACAGCTCGCGTAGACAGGACGGGAAGGATACCGGTTATGCCACCAGCTCATCAGAAGACTCCACAAAAAGGTTCCGACCATCACAACACTCCGTAGATGGGTTCGCAACTACAGGCTGTGTGGAAGAGGGATCAAACATCGATCCTGCGAGGGCCGCGGCGCGTCCCTCATCCTGTGGAGATCGTCCTCCACCGACGGATCGAGGATTCAACCAACCTGAATATTGCCTTCGTCGTGGTGACAAAACGATAAGACCTCGACTGACTTCCGTTAATAGGCTTCTGTGAAATTTCTGATAACAAGAGACTTCCTATGAACTTTACCTGATAGGAACCTGACGCAATGCCGTAAAGGCCTTGTCATGCCGTAATTTCCCCATCTACAAGGGGTGAGCTCTGGAGAGATATGTTCTTTCGGTTTGAACGGGATGCCGTAAGGCCAGGGCGAACTGCAAGCCCATTTCGATGTCACCTATTTGGAGGCACCACTTTGAAAGCAAAGATACTCACATGCGTCACTCGAGCCGCCGTCCTGTTTGCATTTCTAATGTGCTGCTCCATCGGGTTGCAGGCCCAGTTGGCGGTAACCACGGCAACGCTCAGCGGCTCTGTCACCGACCCCTCGGGTGCGGTAGTGCCGCAGGCGGTGGTAAAGCTTACCAGCACGCTGAACGGCGTCAACCGGACCTATACTACCGACGCGATCGGGCGGTTTACCTTCCCCCAACTTGCGCCTTCGACCTACACGCTGTCGATCACGGCTAAGGGCTTCGAGACCTATCAACAGACAGGAATCTCGCTCGACCCTGGCCAGTCAGCCACGCAGAACGTTGCCCTGGTGATTGGATCAATGAGCCAGGAGATACGCGTCAACGCTGAGGCTTCGCAGCTCAACACCGATAACGCTAATGTCTCGGCAGATCTTGACGCCAAGCAGATCGTAGAACTCCCCCTGAACAACCGCAATGTCTACGGCCTGACCACGCTTAATTCCTCGGTGAACAACACCTCGGAAGGTCAAATGCTGCTCGGGGGCGGCAGCAACAGCACGGACAACGCAGATCAGGATATTTCGTTCCTCAACTTCGGCGGCGGCTTTTTTGGCACCTCAGCCTTTATGCTCGATGGCTCCTGGGATACCGACCCGGAATGGGGCGCGGTCATCTATGTGCCTTCGGTTGATGCCGTTCAGGAATTCAAAATCCAGAGCAACTCCTTCACCGCTCAATATGGATGGAGTACCGGCAATGTGGTCAACGTCGTCACCAAGTCTGGAACCAATTCCTTCCACGGCGACGCCTACGAGTTCTACCGCAACCAGGCTCTCGACGCCAACCTGTGGTTTGCCGATCATGACGATACGCCGATTGCCAAGCTTAGCCGTAATCAGTTTGGCCTATCCGCCGGTGGCCCGCTCTACATCCCCAAGATCTATAAGCAGCGCGAGAAGACATTCATCTTCGGGCTTTACGAGCACTACCAGGTGACCACTCCAAGCATCGCCACGTATACGGTCCCCGATTCCAACTTTCTCAACGGGAACTTCTCAGAGCTTCTAGGTTCGCAACCGACAGGCGTAGATGATCTAGGCCGTCCGATTTATCCGGGACAGATTTATGATCCCCGCAGCGCGCACCAGATCACCGTCGGCGTCACGCCCGGCGCGGTAAACAATGACGGACAATGCAATCCATCCTGTTACATTCGCGATCCCATTCCAGGCAACATCCTCAGCAACCTTGTCAATTACACCCCTGATCCCGTCGGCGCCAAGCTGCTGAGCTATTACCCCAAAGCGACTCTATCCGGACTAGCCAACAACCTGGTTGTATCGGGAGCCGCGCCTGCCGTCTCCAACGAATACCTGATCCGCGTGGATCACAACATCTCCAACACGGCCCGGGCGTACTTCCGCTACTCTTACAAGCAAGAAACCAAGACAGGATCGGCAGAGAACTGGGGCAGTGATCCCGCAGGTCCCGGCAACCAGCGCCCCAACAACCGCTGGGGTATGTGGGCAGGGCTATCGAAAGTATTCAGCCCCACCTTCACCATGAACATTACCGCGGGCGTCCAACTCTGGCATGAAACTTCAGATAACCAGTCGTTTGGATTCGACCCATCTGCAGAACTCGGACTTCCGCCGTATGTCTCGGAGACCTACCCCTTGTTCCCGATTGTTGACGTTGGTAGCCAGTCCCCACTTGGTCCGGGCGGCAACAATCAACAGGCGGTCACCAACCACGGCCCCATCGGCTCGGTGGCAGTGGATTTCGTTAAAATATTTGGGAAACACACGCTCAACTTCGGAATCATGGGAGTGGAGCAGGTGGATAGTCAGCACAACTACTTCCAAGACACGCTGCAGTTCAACGGAGGCTTCACCGCGGGGCCGAATCCCTCTTTTGGATCAGGCGTTGCCAGCGGCAATGGCGTAGCGGAGGCGCTGCTCGGCACACTGGATTCGGCAAGCGCTGGAACGGCCTACAACCCGCTGGTCTCAAACCACCTCATCGGCGGGTATGTGCAGGACGACTGGAGACCGACCCCCAAGCTTACGCTCAACCTTGGAATTCGGTATGAGATTCAGACCCCCGTCACCTATCGGGGCAATGAAGCCTCCATCTTCAACCCCGAAGTTCTAAACCCCATCAGCTACGCGGTCAACACGCCGCACCTCGGCGCGCTCCAGTTTCTCGGACCCGGAAACCGCTATGCCTACAACCCCAACTATGACAACTGGGCGCCGCGCCTCGGCTTGTCCTATCAGGTGGTGCCCAAGCTCGTCATCCATGGCGGCTATGGCATCTTCTATCCGCAAGCCGTTACCTGCTGCTTTCCTGGCGATCCGGATGGCTTCTCAGCAACCACGTTTGCTAACACCAGCCTAAACGGCGGAATCAATCCCAATCCGAACATCAGCACCAGCGACCCCTGGGATAACACCTACAACCAGATCACTGGCAACTCCCAGGGCGAATACCAACAAGTCGGCAACGGGTTAGGCAGCGTCTGGAGAAGCCGCCGGTCTCCCTATGTTCAGCAGTGGGTATTCGGCTTGCAGTTCGCCATCACGCCGAATGATTCGGTCGACATCAACTACCTTGGAAACCGCGGTACGCGCATGATTACCGGCGGTTACGATCACGACCAGTTGAACCCGCAGTACCTGTCGATGGGTACAGCAGCTCTCCAGGCACAAGTCCCCAATCCGTTCTACGGCTCCATTACGTCGAGCAGTTGCAATCTGAACGGTCCGACCGTACAGGAAGCGCAGGTCCTCTCGCCTTACCCGCAATACTGCCTGGCCAGCGTAAGTGAAACTGATGCCCCTGTCGGCTTCTCCGATTACAACGCCCTGCAGATTACATATAATCACCGCATCACCCACGGGCTTACCGCGATGATCTCCTACACCTACTCCAAGTTCCTCGATAACGTCGAAGGCAACCAGAGCTGGTCGTACAACGGAAACAGCGGCCCGGCCAACAACTACAACTTGGCTGCTGAAAAGAGCGTCGACGGCTCTGACATTCCTCATAGCCTCGTCGCAAGTTACATCTACCAATTGCCGGTTGGCCATGGCAGAGCTTACGGTTCGGGCATGAGTCGCACTGCCGACGCGATACTCGGCGGCTGGGAGATTTCCGGAATCGCGACCTTCAAGACAGGCATTCCGATCAGCATTTCCGGCAATGACATCAACACTTTCGGCGGCAACCCACGGCCTGACTACACCGGGAGCCTGCATGTCCCCCACCCGACTATTAAAGAGTGGTTCAATACCGCGGCCTTCAGTTTCGCCAAGTTGGCTATCGACGGTGGTGACACCTGGGGCAATGTTCCGCGCTTCTTCTCAGACCTGCGCGGACCGCACTACCAGAACTGGGATACCGCGATCTACAAAAACTGGTACCTCCCCCACACGATGAGAATCCAGTTCCGTTTCGAAACCTTTAATACCTTCAACCATCCGAACTTCTACTCGCCATCGGGTACGGGTTACAGTGGTTGCGATCCCAATGCGACCTCGTCCTGCGCGAGTAACTTCGGGCAGATCACAAACACGTTCCCCTCTAGAAATATTCAGCTTGCGGGGAAATTTTATTGGTAAATCCGCATTGAAACGATGTCTCACATTCTTTATCTTTCTCCTGCTGGCCGGACGCTCGTTCGGCCAGCAGGACCAACCCTCCAGTCTTGAGTCTCTGCTGGCGGCAGCGCAGCAAGCGCAAGCTGCGAACAACTATGCCGCTGCGGCGGAATATTTCAAACAGGCAGTCAAACTTCGCCCCAATATCCCGGAGCTGCGCGCCAATCTCGGGCTCATGCAACACGAATCCGGACAGTATTCCGAAGCAATCCGGAGCTTTCAGGAAACCCTCCGGCAGAAGCCATCGCTCTATGTTCCAAATCTTTTTCTTGGCATCGATTACGTGCGAGCGGGAAACGCAAAAGAGGCCCTTCCATTGCTCCTAAAGGCGGAAAAGATGAACGCAGCCGATCCTCTTCCACCTCTGACGCTTGGTCGTGCTTATTCTTCGCTAGGCGAATACCCCCAGGCCATCCGGGAGCTGCGCCGCGCAACCCACCTCGATCCACAAAAGGGTTCAGCGTGGTTCGATCTTGGAATTGCCCAGCTCAATCTGGTGGAAGAGGATGCGCGCGCCATGACCGGCAAATACGCTGACACCTCGTACGCCAAAGCCCTCTATGCCGAATCGCTGGTGAAGCAGGCTCGCTATAAGGAAGCCGCGGATCTGTACAAGAGCATTCTCGCAGCAGGCGATCAGCCTCCCTGTATGGGTTCGGAGGCAAGCTTTTTGTCCCTCAAGCGAGGAGATGCGCAAAATGCAGCGCTGCAATTCACGGCCGAGCGCAGCCGGCATCCTGAATGTTCCCTCGCCATTCTAGGAGAAGCGCGTCTGCGCATCGATGCGGGAGACAATCAAGCTGCACTTTTGCTACTCCAGGAACTCTGGAGCAGGGATCACGGATTTTTCGCTTTCAGCGCCCCGCTGCTCTTCGATGGCATCGCCCCCGATCATGCCCAGAGCTTTCTGAATGAGCTTGCGCAGCAGCAATCCTCCGGTAAAGTCGATCATCAAATTTACGCTGCGATCGTTCAAGCAATGCAGGCTCCTTCGGATGCAGCGCAAGATTCAGCCGCCGCCCAGAATATAGCGTTATCCCGGATTGCCGCGCGCGATCAGGGCCGCCAGGCGTATCAGTCGGGACAATACGCCCGCTGCGCCGGCCTTCTAAAAGATTCTTTGAATAGCGGCAACGCCGCCACGCTCGAAACGCTCGCCGCCTGCTCGTTTTTTGCCGGCGACTATACGCTGACCTCCGACGCCGGAAGCGCGCTTCAATCACTGCCCTCACATCCACAAGCGCAGGCGCTCTACTGGTCCATCAAGGCGAGTGAAAAGCTGGCATTTGAATCGCTCACACGCTTCCAGCAGCTCGAACCCGACTCCGCGCGCAGCCACATCCTGCTCGGCGACATCTACCGCCAGCGCGAACGCTACGACGATGCGCAGAAAGAATACTCAAAGGCTCTCGACCTTTCGCCCAACGATGCTGCCGCCCTGCTCGGCCTGGCAACTGCATACTTCGACGACGCGAACACCGCCAAGACCATTGAAATTGCGCGTAAGGCTCTCGCCCAGAGTCCAGACGATCCAGAGATCAATCTCCTGATGGGAGAAGCATTAATCTCTCAGCACAATTTCTCTGACTCGGAGCCATATCTACTCAAGGCCCTCAATGCCAAGCCGCAGATGCTGCCACATGTTCACGCTATGTTGGGTGAAGCCTACGCGGCCGACGGAAAAATGCAAGACGCGCTACGCGAGCTGAAGCTGGGAGTGGATAGCGATCAGGACGGCAGCATTCACTACCAACTCGCACGCCTGTACGGCAAACTCGGCGACACCACCGATGCAGCAGTCGCCATCCAGCAAATGAAAGTCCTCCAGCAGAAGCGGCGCGAAAGCGCGGTGGTCGCGGTGCAGGATTCGCACCCCGCCAGCACCGATGATGTGCCGTAACTGCTGCGATCCGCGCGAATTTCCCAAGCCCCCAAAATGACTGCCCAAACCAAATGGGTTTCACCTCCCAAATGATTTTTATTTCGAGGATACGAATGCGAAAGTTTTGCTCTTTAAGCGCGACTCTCTCGTTATGTCTCGCGCCTTCGACCCTCGTTCTCCATGCCCAGCAGGCACCGGGAAAGCAAGATTTGCTTGTCCTCGACCGCGCCACCGGTTTCACCGCGCTGGCTAACGGAGTTGCCATCGCAGACGGCTCCGCGCGCGAAGAGATTACTGCGCTGCGCGACAACGTCATCCGAGTTCGCATTGTGCCCACTGGCATCCTGCCGGAAAATGCGTCGTGGGCTGTTCTGCCGGATGCTCTCCGCAGCCACGTCAATGTGAAGCCCGAATCCTCCATAACGTCGTTCGGCTTCCGCACCGCCGCGCTCGATATCGAGATCGACAAAAGCACGCTGCAACTTACGGTGCGCGATCTCTCCGGAAAAATCGTGCAACAGGACGCGCTGCCCACCCGCTTTGAAGGAACCAGCTTCCGCGTCTTCAAATCGATGCCGCTCGACGAGCACTACTTCGGCCTCGGCGACAAAACCGGTCCGCTCGACCGGCGCGAAGAAGCCTTCTCGCTCTGGAACACCGACGCATACCGTTTTGAGGAATCGACCGACCCCATCTACAAAAGCATTCCCTTCTTTATGATCTATCAAGCCGGCATCGCATCCGGCATCTTCCTCGACAACACCTGGCGCACAAGCTTCGACTTTGGCAAAGAGATCCCAGGGATCTACTCCTTCGGCGCCGTAAACGGCCCGCTGAATTACTACATCCTCTATGGGCCGTCTCCGAAGCAAGTGGTTGAGACGTACGCGTGGCTCACGGGAACGCCGCCGCTGCCGCCCATGTGGTCGTTCGGCTACCAGCAATCGCGTTATACCTACAC
>Ga0302220_10000215_pt1 | contig 52064 bp, 92 predicted proteins | sample II_Palsa_E1_3_FD_194572 | JGI IMG/M metagenome (GOLD analysis project Ga0302220, IMG submission 194572) | Peat permafrost microbial communities from Stordalen Mire near Abisko, Sweden - II_Palsa_E1_3 | ecosystem: Environmental > Terrestrial > Soil > Palsa > Peat permafrost | place: Sweden...
CGTAATTAGGATCGCCACGGCACGCAGCGCTTCTATATCGTCGATTCTGCCGCTGGAGTTGCTATTCATTTTGTCACCCGCCGTTATGTCGCGCGATATTAGCACTTTTGCATCGATCGTCTAGCCGCCACCGAGCGGCTTTTTTATGGCTCGCCGCGCGCGGGCTTTTTTATTCCTCGGAGTCATAACGCATGAGCGAGATCGACGCTATCAACGAGCGTTTGAACAGAGGCGAAGCAAAATTCTCCGAGTTCGCCGGGGTGCTGGCCGACATTAAAGGCCACCTTCAGAGCCAAGATCAGACGTTGGGCGCGTTGGCCGAAAAGCTCGATACCGTCGTGAACGGCACGGAATCCATCGTTGGTATGTGGAGCGGGGGCGTCAAGACGGTGCGATTCTTTTGCCGGCTGGCCGAGTCGTGGACATTCTTCCTGCGCAAGGTTTTTATCCCCGTGGTGCTGCCGCTGGCTGGCATGTGGGCGCTCGTGCGAATCGCTTCGCATCAGGCCCTGCCGGATTGGATGGCGGCCTGTATCAAGCTTGTTTTGGCGGTTTTATGACACCTCAAGAATTCATCGCCGCGCTCACACCGGCCGCTCAGAAGTCGATGCTCATCACGAAGGTTCCTGCGTCCTTCACGATCGCGGAGGCCGCCGACGAAAGCGGGTGGGGCATACACGCGCCCGGAATGAATTTGTTCGGCATCAAGGCCGACGCGTCATGGCATGGACCGATCACCACGCAGCGCACGCGCGAAGTGATTCACGGCCAACCGATCATCGTGACCGCGAACTTCCGGGCCTATACCGACTGGCTCGGAAGCATTCAAGACCATGCCGTATTTTTGACGACGAATCCGCGCTACCAGCCGGCCTTCGCTTATCGGAGTGGTGCGCTATTCGCTCGAGCTGTGGCTGCCGCCGGGTATGCAACCGATCCTGACTACGCCGACAAGGTCGTTTCGATCATCAATACGCATGGCCTGAGCGCGCTGGATACGCAGACCGCCTAACCCCAATCCCCGCATCACACCAACCGCCTACGGGCGGTTTTTTTACGTCCCGGACAGCCATGAGCACACTCCATTCCTTCACGGTGCATGCTGATTTCCCGGACAGCACCCCTTTTCTGGAAGCAGAGAGGGTAATCGCGCATGCAGTCGCGGCGGCTTTGCACGATGCCGGCATACCCGGAAATGTGACAGTGACCAATACGCATATTGATCCGACGTCAGAAGTCGCGCGGGTGGCTGACGTGCTCGGGCGTACTGGGACTGCGGTGATTAGATGACTGTTACCGTCCTCACGACGGGATCAAGCTTCACCCCTGCTGCGGGCGTCAGCACGCTAACCAACAGCGAGGTGTGGGCCGCGGGCGCGGGCGGCTCGTCCAATAACACAACCAGCGCGAAAGGCGGCGGGGGTGGTGGCGCTTATTCAGCAGTGGCGAATCTCCCGGTTACGCCCGGCACGCCTGTTGCTTACACGCTCGGCGTGCCCGGCACGGGCGAGACGTCCAGCAAGGGCGCAGTAGCCGGTGGAGATGCGTGGTTTAACGGCAGCACGCTAGCGCTTTCCTCGGTAGGCGCCAAGGGTGGCGCGGTCAGTATCAGCACGGCTGGCGGCTTGGGCGGCGTCACGACGACAGGTGTCGGGACCACTAAGAATGCCGGCGGTCCTGGCGGAGCGGGAACGAGCGCCCACTCTGGGCCGGGCGGTGGCGGCTCTGCTAGTGCCGCTGGTATCGGCGGGACTGGTGGTGCTGGTACAACGCTGCTTGGCGGTAATGGCGGATCCAGCCCCAGCGCTGGTGCGGGCGGGACTGGCGGCACCGCAACTGCGGCGGCGACGGCTGGCGCGTCAAATTCGCTCGGGGGCGGTGGTGGTGGCGGCGGCGATATCACGGGCGTCACAGATGGCAATGGCGCGGCTGGTGGTCTTCCCGGTGGTGGTGGTGGCGCTGGGTCGGGCAACACCGGCACGAATAGCGGTGGCGCTGGTGGCGGCGGTCAAATCACGATCACCTATACCGCGGCCAGTACCGCTGCAATTTCTGCATCAAATTTCGACGCTACGACCGGCGCTGTTTCGTTGGGTGGTACTGGCGCTCTCGGCGCAACGGGCCTGGACGCAACGGCTGGATCGATATCGCTAGGCGGATTTGCTCCAGTATCCGCCACCGCATTGACGGTCACAACCGGCGCGATCTCGATTGGCGCGACCACGGCGGTATCTGGCTCGGCACTAAATGCGACGTCTGGATCGGTGGCCATCGCCGGCATTGCAGCACTTCGTGCGACAGCGCTCGATGCTGTGGCCGGAAATTCCTCGCTGACGGGTTCGGCGGCGCTCAGTGCGATCAGTCTTGACGCGCCGACCGGCAATGCTCAAGCCAGCGGTTCCGCAGCGCTCCAGGCTCAAGCACTCGACGCCACCACAGGATCATCGCAAGTCGGCGGGAAGGGCGCCATCGCCTCCACGGGTCTTGATGCCACAACCGGGACCGCGCAAATCAGCACGCCGGGAGCGGGCTCAGTCGCCGCTTCCTCGTTCAATGTCGGCTCTGGATCGTTCGCGCTAACCGGTGTTGCTGGTGTATCCGCGACTGCGCTTGACGGCGTAGCTGGCTCGATTCGAGTTGGCGGATCAGCGGCGGTTCAATTTAGCGCGCTAGACGTGCCAGCCGGGGCGGTTGCGGTCGGCGGAGTTGCATCGGTCAGCGGTGCGGCGAATGACGCGACGTTCGGATCCGCAAGCATCACCGGGTCGGCTGCTATTAGATCGGCTGGCCTGAATGTCGATACCGGTAGCGTTCTCGTCCTGGCGCCCAGCGCGTCGCAAATTTCCGCGGCTGGTTTCAATGCCTCTGTCGGAAGTGTTGTCGTCGGCGCACTTGCCCAGGTTTCGGCCGCCGCCCTGAACACGACTACCGGCGCCGTGCGCGTCTCGCTATTCCGCATCCCTGAGCGCGTCTTCAACGTCGCTCCAGAAAATCGCATCGCCAACGTATCGCCCGAGAACCGCATAGTTGCGGTTGCTCCTGAGTCGCGCATCGCAAATATCCCGCCGGAAAACAGAACCTTGAGCGTGCCGCCCGAGGATCGAATCGTCAATGTGGCCTAGGAGCCGAAAGTGTTAGACACGAAATTTAAGCAAAATCAAAAGATCGATGCCGAATACCGCGGCCAGTCCGTCACTTACCCGACCCCTCGGTTTGTTGGCCTGATCGTCGCATCTGCGGGCCAATCGCCGCGCAGTACCGTGGTTGCGCTCAACGCCTACACGGTCCCTGCGACATTGAACGGTCGCCTATACAAATGCACGACGGGCGGCACAACGGGATCAGGTGAGCCGACATGGCCGACGACGGCGGCCGGCACGGTAACCGATGGCACTGCCGTTTGGACCGAACAAACCACCGCGCTCTATGGCGGCACGATTCCCGAAGGCTCAGCCACTGGCTACGCCCGCGTCTCGTATGCCTCCACACTGGCTAACTGGTCTGGTACGCAGGGCGCGGGCACTACGGTCGCCTCCACCGGTGCGACCGGCCAGATTAGCAATAACAATGCGATCGCATTTGCCCAGGTCACGACCAGTCTCGGCCTTGTAGTCGGCTTTGCCATGTATGACGCATCGACCAGTGGTAACGCATGGGAGTACTGCATCCAGGCAACCGGCACGCCCACGACTGTTGGCGCGAATATCTCGCCCAACATTGCCGCCGGCGCGGCCGTGATTGGCTACGACATTAACGCCCAATAAGGGGTAGGCCATGCAAGCCTGCCAATGGGACGGCCCGGCTCAAAGCTTCGATCTTGGGCCTAGCGAAGAACTCGACTACGGCATCAACTGGGGAAGTCCTTCGCCACCCCTCGGCGTCGGTTCCTGGCTCGCTACCGGCGAAACGATCGTCGGTACGCCAGCCGTTACCTACACCGGTACGGACTCAGCGCTGACCATCAACCCGGAGCCAAACGGGACGCTGGTAAGCGGCGGCCTGGTGACTTGGTGGCTATCCACGCCAACGGTCGGAAGCACGTACATCGTGACCGTGAACATCACCACCAGCCAGGGGCGCAAGTCGACGCGCTCGATTCAGATCATCGGCGTTCAGCGCTGACTTAAAAAGTACCTCTATGACAACTTCCATCCTAGTTTTGGTGGGGCTCGCGCTCGCGCTGTTTTTGTGGTCATGGCACATAGACCAGCGCGTAGGCGATCCCGAAGCAAAGATCGAGGCGACCATTCCGCTGATTATCGGATTGGCGCTCATGGCCATTGCGGCGCTCTTGTTCGTTGGGCGCGTGGCTTATCTGATGTGGAGGGTGCTATGACCACACGATGCAGCCATAAAGTGCCGCTTGAGTCTCCGTGCGCGCAATGCACGGCAGAAGGGATGGCGGCGCAGCCTATCGCCGGCGAACACCTCGTAAAAGTGACTCTTGAGGAAAGCGAGTATTACCCAGATCATCCGCCACGCACCGAGTCGCCGACCTTTAGGCAGACGAAGCGTGACGGAAAGAAGCGCGGCATGCGCTGCGCCATCAGCGGGCAACTCGTCGGCCTGGAATATCACCACATATTTTGCGAGGAAGCCGACATGCTGGCCGTGTGCTGGCAAACCATGAAAGGCATCGGCACGGGTGAAATAACCGAGCTGCCCGTGCTCGACCTCGTGACCGATCAGCCGACTGGAGAGATGGCGCCGGCGACGCACTTTCTCTGCTATTGGCTTGTGAAGATCGCCGCCGCTCGAGGCTTCGACTGGGCTGCATTCGATCCTGAAAAACCGGAAACCTTCGTTGACGCACTGGAAAACATGCTTGTGCTGAACGAGAAATATCACCGCGCGAAGAATCACGGCATTCACATGAAAACTTTCCCGACGTACGTAATGCAGGCGCTGCCGAGAAAGCAGGGCTTCGTTTATACGGCGGACGAGTTACCCGTATCGACTCACCCAACAGCATAGGAGCATCCATGAGCACCAACGTATTGAAACTAATTGCCGGCGCTTTGATTGCGCTTTTTATCTTGATCCTGCTCGGCGTGTTGAGCTATTTCGCCTACCACGGTAAAGCGATGCCTGATCCGATCGCGTACGCAATTTACGGCTTGATCACGACCGCGACCGGTATGTTGACGGCGCTGGCTGGCCATGCCGCTGGAGCGAAGAATCCCGCCAGTGCAGCCGTTAGCCATTTCGTGACAGGCACTTCGATGGCTGCGTTGCCGGGCCTAGTGGTGCCGCCGACATTGCCGCAAGAGCCCGTGACGCCGGCTCAACCCGCCGCACCGCAATGATTCGCGCCGCGCTCGCTCTTTGCCTGCTGGCGCTCCTGTCGGGCTGCGCCTCATATTCGGTTGAGCCGTTCTACGACACCATCTCGAAACAGGTTCTGTGCTGCCGCGCGACCGCCTGGTCAGCAAAGGACGTCGGCACGCTCAATTTTTTCGCCACTGAGCGAGGCGGGGCGTTTGTAGTCCGCTTTGCCGAGACTGGCGTGAAGGCATCTGCGCCCATAGCAGCCGCAGCAATTGCCGCATCCGATGTTTCAGCCGCGGTCATTGGCGCAACCGGCGCCATCGTCAAGTTAGCCCCGTAGTCCCTCTCCAAGGAATCCACCATGAAAAAGATCATCGCCGCAATCGCGGCTGTTTCAGCTTGCCTGCTGTTCGCCGGCTGCGCCGCTACCGGCGCCCCCACCGCGCCAGCCGTAACGCTCACGCCGCTCCAGATCGCCGCCCTGGTGCAAGCCAAGGTAACGGCGGCCTGCAACGTCCTGACGCCGACCATTCAACCATTGGCGCCGCTGCTCGCATCGAAACCGGGATTTTCCGCTTTCAACACTGACCTCGGCAACACGTGTGCTGCCAATGCGACTCTGAATGTTACGTCGCTCACCAGCCTGATCAACACGTCGATTGCTGCGGCACAGGCGCAAGTGCCGAATATCTCGTCGCTGAGCGATACGGACAAGCTTCTGATTGTTGCGGGGCTCGGCGTATTCAAGGGAGCACTGGAAAATGCGCTTGCATCGGTTCCGGCTGCTGTGCCGGCCACAGCCTCGGGTGTAATCGTCGCCCCTGCCGCGCCGACTCCCGCTAGTGGCACGCTGGTAGCTGCATCGTGACTAAACCGATCCGCGTCGCGCTCAGCGGCTCGGGATTCCGGCTGGGTGCCCACCTTGGAGCGCTTCAGGCAATTGAAGATGCAGGCTATGAGGTGGTTGAGATTGCTGGGACGTCTGGCGGCTCCATTGTGGCGAGCCTTTACGCATCAGGCATGACGCTCGACGGATTGCGCCAGCTTTGTATGACGCTCAACTGGGCACCGTACATGACATTTTCGCCTTGGGCGATACTGACCAGGCAGGTACTGTGCACCGGCAATGCGCTGCTTGATTTTCTGACGAGACAGACCGCAGGGAAGAGGTTTTCCGATCTGGCGATTGACCTAAAATGTATCGCTTCTGATCTGGTGACAGAGAGCGAGTTTCAGTTCAGCAGACACAACACCCCAGATATGTCGATCGCTCTGGCTGCGCGCGCATCTGCCTCGATACCGATTGTGTTCGCGCCAGTTGAATATGGCGCAGGGGTGTATCAGGACGGAGGAATGTGCGACAACATCCCGGTCTCCGACCTGACCATTGATGCCATCCCGCGCATTGGCATCTACCTGCAGTCGAATGACCCTCCGCTGCTTCCCAATAAGCGGAGCATCATCGATCTGGCGCCCCGGATGATCGACTTGCTGCTTGCGTCCAATGAAGCGGCGCACGTTCATCTTGATACAAAAAATGGCGCACTGATTGTCCCGGTCGAAACAGCCTATGCGTCAAGCTTCGATCGCAATATGACGTTGGCGATTCGCCAGCGGCTGTTCAATGACGGCTACGCAGCAACTAAAACAGCGCTCGCAGCACTCAACCCCTCCAGCCTCTAGCCGGGTCTGCGTCATCGTCGCTTCCCGTCTCGCCAGTGGCGACGATCAATCAGCAACCATCCAAGACAAAAATAGAACAGCGCCGAAACACGCGAGCACCATGAGAATTAGTGCGCCGAGAACGGCCGGCTGCTTTACGGCTAGCAATAGCACGGCAGCGCCGCCCACGCACGTGTAAGCCGTCTTTATTGCGCGCGTTATCGTCATCCCGCCTCCTAGCCCGCAGCTTGCGGCGCGTCAACCATCCCTACCAATTTTACCGCCCAACATTCAACCTGCTCGCGCCACGTCACATAGGTCCATTTCGCCGAGCGCGATGTAAAAGTCGTGTCGATAGTGAGGGGTGAATCAGGTCCTGGACGAAGCTCGAAGAGAGCGCATTCCTCCAGTAGCTGATCGCCCCAATAGAAGCCCATCCTCAAAATGCGCATGCGCGGCTTCTGCGCGGTCGATAGAGGCCAAACCAGTTCGGCGGCTTTCATCACACCCCTCCCTCAGCGCTCTGTCGAGCCGCGTCACCGAAAAATACGTCTCCCTGTTTTTTGTTTTGCCCGAAAGGGTGCGCCATCGCGTTAGCGAGCAGTCGCGGGATCGAATCCAAAACGGTCAAATCCTCCCCATGCCACCATGCGCTTTTTTCGCCGGTCGGGTTGCCTCCGCCAAGGTAGTCGATGGATGCGCCGCTGCTCCCGTATTCAGTGACCATGGCGATTCCGCCCAGCGGCGTACGTACGATGTCAAGCGGTTTAATCATTTTCTCACCCCTTCCAATCAGTTTGCGTCAACACGCCGCGGTGAATTCTAGAATGTTCCGGGTGATACGCGAACGCCAGAACCTTGGCGCGCTCATCCAGCCTTAAATCCCATCGGTCGCCGAAATCAAAATCCTCGCCAGTCCACTCGCCCCACATATAAATCTCACGGAAGCGGAAATCAACCGTTGCTTCGCAAGCCACTTTGCAGACATACAGGCCCATGACAGGCGGTCGGCTTGCCGGATATTCGAGATACTCAAGGCTCATTACGTTCATTGCGTGCCCCATTGGCTTTATTTGCTGCGGCCAGCGCTCGAATTCGCACCACCGCATCGGCGTAAATGTATGCTCGCTCGACATTGCCACTGGCTTGGCTGGACTTTCTCATTGAGCCAAAAATTGCCGCAGCTTTATCCGCCCAAGCAATCCCAATCCCACGCGCAATCTCCGGCGTCAGCGGATCGCCCCAGTTCACACCTTCGGGTAATGCTGCGCAGGCTGATTCGAAGTCTTCTGATTGCATGCTCATGTGCGCGCTCCAAAGCAAAAAGGCCTGCCGTTTCGGGCAAGCCTTAATGTGCTTTGGATCCAATGATCTTCCAAAATTTGGAAGATGATGGACTGTAAATTTGAGCGCGTGTCGCTAAGTCTTTGATTATACTGGGGTGACCGATGGGGCTCGAACCCACGACAACCGGAATCACAATCCTGGTGTGTTTTCATTGTAAATCAATACCTTAAGTGATTATTTTTGGAATATCGATATCGCGGTGAGCCTTATGCAGCGGTGATGATATTTCCCATCTTCCAACGTTTTTAGGCCGCTTTTAGTCCGTGGAATCCGCTTTGCGCAGCCTGCGGCGGTCGTACACTTGCTCGACCATTCTGCCGTCGACGTGGCCGGTCGCATCCTGCACGTTCTTATCTCCCGCTTCCTTACGATCCGTCACGGCAGCCGGCCGCATATCCGCCAGGCTGAATCGCACGAATTCGCCACCTTCTTTTATGGCCTGCGCCTCGCAGTAATTCATCAGGCGCCACCATATCTTCCCCCAGCCCGACTTCGTGTAAAGCTGTCCCTTCTGATTGCCAAACACATACATCCCCGGCGTTACCTGTAACGAAAGTGCTTCATCGATAGTTTCCTTCAATAACGGAGACCATCGGATCATCTTGGACCGCTCGGCTTGGCCGGCCTTACGCTTGCCAATCGGGATTGTCACGCCATCGGGGCCGAGTTGCTGACGGCGCAGCGCGCGGATTTCGCCGGGACGGCAAACCATCGAGTAGGCGGCGACCATAGTAAGGGCCAAAACGAGATATGAGCCCTTGCGCCGACGCGCCTCGGCTATGACGAAATCTCGCTGTGCCTTGGTTGTATAGGTCGTTCTCGGCTGCACGGGGTTATATCCAATGTCGCGGCATGGATTCTCGGTCACTTCGCCCAGCCGACGGCCATATTCAAGGATTGCCGACAGCAGGGCGATTTCCTTGTTCGCCTTGGCCGGCGCGCCCGCCGTCGCCCGCTTGTCGAGATACGTGTAAATGTGGTGCGTTTTGATGCCGGTTACCGCGGTCTTGCCGAATACGGCGATGAGCTTTTTTGCCTCCCGCGCGTTCTCGGTCAGCGTCGTTTCCGCCTTCCGACGCTCGTCGGTCGCCAGCATGCCCTTTTGCCATGCGAAGTAGCGAGTCGACAGATCTTCGAACGTGCCTTTTACGGTTGCCGGGTTGCCATTCAGCGCATTGGCCCGGTCGATAGCCTGCTTGCGAATCGCCGCGCACGCCGCTTTGTCGACGCTGGGCGCGGTGAGGCGAAAGGCCCATGTGCCGTCGGCGCTCTTATAACCGTAGCTGGTCTTGCGCTTTCCCACCCTTGGATAGAGCCGAAAGGGCAGGCCATCGGGTGATTCTCGGCGTCCTATCATGGCTAATCCTAGGCTGCTTCAAGCGAAGAAAAGTCCGGCTCGCTGCTCGCGGCCGGCGCCGACTGTTTGCCAAGCATAACGCTGTCGTGGAAGGCGCGCGATACGCTCGGGAAGCCGGAGACGCTGGTGACGTACGGCCACGCCTGCCGATCAAGCCAGCGGCGCATGCAGGCGTAACTATTCGGCTGGCACCCAACTAGGCCTGCGAGTTCGGTGGCGAGTAAATATGGATCCATCATATCCCCCAAATCAACTTCGTTAATTCAATGATGCGTTTTGCTGCGTCGGTCATGCGGCGACCAAACTTGCCCGCAACGCCGCGAGCCATTGGTTGCGCTGCTCAGTTCGATCGACTTCCTCGCGATACGCTTTCTCGCGGTATGCGATGGTCCTGCGCAGCTCCGCAACGGCGGTCCCGAGCCAATCAGTCGGCGAGGCGCGTACCGGCTTCACGTCATATTCCGTGCTGCAATCCGAGTCCATCGACATCGATAGTTGCTCGATCATGAATTTTTTGAACGGCGCATGCCCGTCGGTCGGCGGCGCCCAGCACTTCACGCTCTCCAGCATGGTGCGATACTTATCTTCCAGCGCCATCTTTTCCGCAATGCGCTCCGCGTGCTGCTCGCACTGGCGCTGATAGTCCGCCTCGGCCGCCGCCGCAATCTCCTGCGCCGTCATCGACATAAGCCGGTCAAACTCGGCCTGCGACTTTGCAAGCGCTGTGGCGCAATAGTCGGATGGCTCGAACCGCTCCGGGATCGGCGCATCCATCGGCGCATCGCGCATATCAATGCATGCACCCATGGCGCGAGCACAGCGCATTGCGAACTGCTCGAAACTGATACCGTCTTTGACGGCTTCCGTGTAGCCTGTTGGCATTATTTTTTACCTCGAAACGTTAATTGCAAACACTCGAACCGGCTCGGGCCCAAAGTGCGGATGCTTGATTGTGCGGACAATGTAGCCGCGCCACGGCTTGATAATGCGGCGCTCCATATCGTCGGCACGCGGATAGCCGAGCGTGAGCACGACGCATCCGTAGTGACGATTCTCCAGCCGCTTGCGCCAGTAGGGCGTCGCGAGCCGGTATTCCTCGGACTTTTCGCCGCTCTTGATCGCATCGAAATATTCGCGCTTGAGCGGGAGGATTAGGGTTGGGAGACCGGTCACTTTGCCCGCTCCAACGCCGCTTTCAACCCCTCCACCTCCGCCCTAAGCCCCGCAATCACACTCGCATCAGCCTCGCCCTTTCTATCAGCCGCCGCGATAATGCGTCCGTTGAGGTCGGTCAAATAGGCGATACGGGTGTTGGCGAGTTCGAGGGCGGTGGCGGCCTCATCGGTCAACTGCTCGATTTCGTACGGTCTGGCGTCCACAGCTTCCTGCGAACGCAGGCGGCTAATTAGGTCAGTCATGGTGCCCCGCTGGATAGATATAATTCGGATCAGTCGCCCACATCTTGCGCTGCTGCTCGGCATCCTTGCGCAGCGCCAACGCCTCCAGCCGCATGGCCTCGTGTTGCTGAACGAGCCTCGCGTTGTAGTCGCAGACGTTTCGGTACTGCTCGTGCCAGCCTTCGAGTTCGTCCAGCAGCGCGATCACCGTTTGCGGCTTCATAGCATCGCGCAGAAGTAGATCATTCGGATAGCCGCCAGCTAGCGCGGCTTCTGCGAGGGCCCGCAACTTCTTCGTATCGATTTCCATCTCAACTCCCTGTAATTGCCCGTGTCGTGCCGCTTATGGCAAGAGCAGATCAGTCCAATATCGGTATGCAGCCGGCCAAATCTTCCCGCCGATGACTTGGCAGCAAGTTTCGTATGGCACGCCCATCTCGTGAGCGATTGTCGGGACTGCCTGATTCCGATCTGCCATGCAAAACCGCTCGAACATCTCCATCGCCTGAGCGTAGGTAACGCCGTCTCGCACTTCCTCTCGCCTCGGCAACATCGCCACTTGACCCATGAAATTCCCCGTTGCCCGTGTCGTGCCGATGGACCCTGGTCGGGCGGCTATTTAGCCAAATGTTTCGATTGAGGCGCGGATGAACGCAGACGCCGGGCGCGGGTCGATGGCGTTTCCGATGGCGCGCAACTTAGCCACTCGGGCGGGTATCCCAGTTCCCAGCCAGCGAACTCCGGGTGGAGGGAGCCGGCGCCATTTTCCATCGGGGCATTCGATGTATTGGCAGCCATCGATACCTGCGACGGAAGCGGACATCCCCCGGCTCCGAAAGTCATGTTCGGTCCACCCTTCTCCCCATCCGATGCTCGAATCGTCGACCACAATGCGAGCACTACGTTCTGCAGCGTCACTTGCGCTTTCGATCCGTCCGGGCGGCGTCCCGACATCGTTGTGCCGGGCGGTGTCGTTTGGCCGCCACTTGGCGTCGTTGCGGTTGGCCACAAACCAATAACGATCCCTGAAATGGTCCGCACCCGCGCTCGCGGCCTCGATAGGCATTGCCCCCACGGCGTATTCCAGGGCTTCCAAATCACTTCGCACGAGACCGAGCCAGTCAGAAGCTGCCGCAACCTGCTCTCCATAGAGCTTTGTAGGACGGCGCTCTTTGATGAGATGGAGGTACGCGGGCCATAAGTGCCGCTCGTCAGCAAACCCAGCTCTGCGGCCTGCCGCGCTGAAAGGTTGGCAAGGACAGGAACCGGTCCAAACAGATCGGTCGTCAGGCCATCCAGCGAGTCGAAGCGCGAGCGACCATCCGCCAAGTCCTGCGAAGAAGTGGCACTGGGTGTATCCGCGAAGATCGTCTGGTCGAACATCTCGAATGTCTCTCTCGTCAACGTCGCCGGCGGCAATATGCCCCGCGGCAATCAGGTTGCGCAGCCATTGAGCGCAATAGGGATCGCGCTCGTTGTAGTAAGCGCGCTTCACGCCCCACCTCCCTCAGAATCCGGCGCATCCACCGCACCTTGCGCGATGGGTGGGGTGCGGGCAGCGTCCACTGCCTTTTGCCCCAGCGCTGTGCGGCAATAGCATTCAACCGGCCACTCGTCGGCGGCTACCATTTCCGCGCAAGTGCAATGTTCGCCGCAGCGCTTGGCCGTCTGCACGACTTGAAGCAACCCGCACTCGACCGCAGTCTGCTGCAGAAAATCACCATCGACATCACCGGGATAGCCGTCGTTTTGATGTGCTTGCAGCACCAGGCCGGCGAACTTCAAAATGCTCGCATCCACTGCTAGCGATTCGACCAGCGCGCGAAGTTCGATTTTTGACTGCTTGGCGCGGTCAAGAGTGCCCCCATCATCAAACGGGCCGCCGACAGATGACCAAGTGCATGCGAACTCAGTGATCGCGTCCATAACCCGCTCGACTGTTGGCGCTACTGTGGGGTTGGGTGTTGGTGTGGTCATGATTTATCTCCATGCGCAGCGGTCTTCATAAAGACGAGCCAGTGTGTGAGCCCTTTGCGGCCGCTTAGATGGCCAAAGAGCGGCTTGACCTCAGCCAACGCCAAAACCTCACTCACCTTGATCTGCGTTTCATTCCACTTGAAGATCAAAACGCCATCCACGGAGAGCACGCGAAAGCACTCTGCGAAGCCTCTGCGTAGGTCGTCGCGCCAGTCGGGACCGAGTTGGCCATACTTAGCTGCCAACCAACTCTTGGCTCCAGCACGCACCAAATGCGGCGGATCGAACGAAACCAGTTTGAAAGCGCCGTCCGAATACGGCAAAGCACGGAAATCCAGCATCACGTCAGGCTCAATGCGGAGCGTGCGCGTGCCGCTGTCGTTACCATGCGAGCGGTCAGTAACGGTCAGCACCTCGTGACGCTGGTCGCCAAAGATCACGCTCGGGTGCTGGCGGTCAAGCCACATCATTCGTCCACCGCAGCACGGGTCGAGAATTGTCTTTTCGGCTACGTCGCTCACGCTCCGCTCCCAGTAGCGCTAGCAGCAGCGATGCGGTCGATGCGCTCAATTTCGGCAAGGATCAATGCCCCGGCTTTAATAAGCATCCAACGCAGCGTGTCAGGTTTCCACCACTCGCGGCTCCAAGGCCACCATGGAGGAGGCTCGCAAAATGCACGCATAGGATCATTGGGCCATCCGATCGCTATGTTTCCTGCATTCAGTGCATATGCTGCGGCAGCTTTCGCCATCTCCCCATTTGTATGCTCGTCATCGTGCTCGACCGTCCAACCTTCAACATTCACCTGACGAACTCGCTCGGCCAGCACATCGCGTACCGCATCACTCAGCCCGCTCGGCGCTGCTGTCTGATCGCCCATGCCAGCCGCGTAAGCATCCCGCGCTATCTGCTTGGGACTCGCGCCGTGCGCACGGTAGTCCGAATACCAACCTTCGAACCTGGAATCGCCAACGTGCCGAGTATCAGTGCTCGGCGCTGCTTGCGGCTGGGCGGCGAAATAGAGAGGGAGTGTCGGGTAATGCTTCGGACGATCACCGACATCGAGCAATGGCACCGTGTTGGCCCACAACGGCCCTTGCGTCGGATGAATCGGAACATGCGCCACCACTCCCCCAGCCTCACCGATAGGGGCGCCGTGGGTTTTAAGGTGATTCTCAAATCTTGCGAATGCCTGTTGTGACTCAGCACCGCGCCGGGATAATCTCCAGTTTCGAGCAAGGCTTTTTGCCGTTTCAATCCAATCTTCGCTTAAGTTTTTTTCGTGCCAAAACAGGTGCCCCGCATCAAATGACAGCGAAGAAATTTCCTTTGCCGGCATCCCGGAAAAGTCTTGTGCGGCATACCACTTCGAAAACTGCACGAGTGCGCCTCCTTCGGGGCCTGCCGTTCCTACCGGCGCAGCCTCACCGCTATGGGGCACGGGGGCGCTAGCTTGCATCCGTTCTATCTGGAAGCGGATCTGACCCAGCACCGAAAAGAGAGAGTCAAGCAGTTCAGCATCGTCCGCTGGAATAGCGCTCTCTAAACCCAGCGTCTTACAGATGCCACGCAAACGGGTTGCAGCGTAATCGTCCGTGCTCGATGCTACTTGCGGTGCCTTGGCGATCAGCGCGTCTGCATAGCCCAAGTCATATCCGAAGCTCCATGCTTCATGCATTCCTGCTGGGCACGTCATAGCCCCGTTCGGGTCGAGGCAATACCCCTCTGGCCATTTGATCTGTTTCGAGTAGCTCGGCGCTGCCGCAGGGACTATCACAGGTCCGTCAAATATGCGGTCTAGAACCGCATCCAATTGCTTGACTTGGCCCGTCGTCATGGAAAGCCGATCAGCAATCTGCGCATTAAGCAGCGCCTTCAATGCCGGGTCGCGCTTCGTATCGCCGTTGTACATAATCGGTGGAATGCTCGCATCTACCGGCACAGCGACGGGCGCAGCAGGTGCTGTTCCCGTTCCTGAGCACGATTTACACAAGTCAGCAGGCGCTTCGTCTATCCCGGTCCAAATCGAACCGTAGCCATCACATGCTTTGCAGGAGACAGCGACGAGATTGTGTTTCGCAAGCCATACTGCCAAGCTTAGAAGTGTTCCCTCGAACACTTGCTTAGCGGTGTGATCGGCCGATATTTGACCTTGCTGGTACATTTCCCAGCAATGATCCAATACGTCTTGTGTCAACCGCACCTTAACTCCCTCGCTCTTGTGGGCGATAGCTGCTTGCCAGCCGAGCCAGCAGATTTGCGCTTCGGTCGATGGGTAGTCATCGACCATCAGTGGGCCGGTATAGTTGTCAGCCCAATATTTCTCAAACGCCTCTCGGCTATCGCTAAGTTCTTTGCTCATGATTGTTCCTTTTCCGGGTGTGGGACTGGTTCCGAGATGCCGCAGTCCATCGGGGCCCATCCCGACGTCCACCCATCCTCTAGCTGACCATTGCGGCGTGTGTGAGGACCCATAGCAGACCGATATACGTAGAGCCCTCCCTGCTCATCGAGCCCGTACAGGTCTCCGTCTTCCCCTCCCATAGCTTGTATCTGAATGATTTTCATCCCAACTCCTTCTCAGCCTTAATAGCTGCGCGCATCGATTCCAACTTGCCCCATGTGCTATTTGGCTTATCTGGGCATGGATACGTGTTCTTGGCGATAATCGCTTCGGCTTCCTCAAGCGCTGCTAGCAGTGCTGCATGTGATGCAGAGAGACGCCGCAATTTGTCAAACTTCCTGTTGATATACTCGGTAAGTACCTGCGCCTCTTCTCGATTCTCTCCAAGACGCAGTCAATCGAACCCATTTCCTTTGATGGTTGGCCGTTCGTCAGCGCTGTAGTGGCGAACCACGAAATCTTCCATCATGCACCTCCCTTAGACGCCGACTGGGTGAGCACCTCATCGGTCTGCTCGCTCGCCTTCGGATGCAAATGCGCAGGCTTGTGCAGCTCGACCGATTCGTATGCTGCCAATGTTGACCAAAGCTTTCCCATACCATATACGGTGACACCGTCGAGCCGCACGTGATTCATATCAATCACATCATGCGCGGCTGCTATGAATGCTTCTAGCTCTTTGGTTTTCATTTCTTGCTCCTTACGATGTCGTCAGCCCAGTGTGGGAAATGTGGCTCACCGCCCGCGCGCATCTGTGCGTGGTATTCATCAAGCATGATCTGAGCTGTACGTTCAATTGAAGGATCGGGCTTCGGCTCTGAACGCAAACATCGCTCATCAGCACCGCGGATGAATACACACAAGAAGGTAACAAGCAGCGAGACTAGTCCGAAAATGTATATCCATCCGATCATGGCGAACTCCGGTTATGTGGCGGATGATTCAATGCACTTGAGGTCTTGCAGGCGACTGTTGATCGGCGTCACGCGTCTCTTGAATTCCAAGGTCAACTCTGCTTTTTTGCGCTTCAGCGCCTGCGTCTCGATAGCGATTGGGTTTAACTCGCCAGGAACCTCAAAGGTTAGTTCGTGCTCGCATACGAACACCCAGCCGATACAAGTCATGTCTTGGTAAGTGGCGAATTTGTATTCGAGCAGCTTCGTGTAATCGTCTACGGCGGCGTGGATAAAACCCTTCTGCGTGATGGTTGGCATGCCTATCTCCAGCGAAGAAAAAGAGGCGCCGGGGATGCGCGCCCAACGGGGTTGGTTATGCGCCTAGCAATTCTTCGCGGCGCTGGTGGTAACGCTCGGTCGCTTCTTCGCGGTCGGCTTCGGGCAATTCGCTGATCAGGGTGGCGTCGGCGTCGAGTGCGTCGATGTCCATGCGGCTGTTCATGGTGTCGATGAGGTGCTTGGTACCGACGCTGAGTGCGGCAGGTTGGGGCTCGACGGGCGGTTGGGCGCTCGTCACACCGCCGCGCAACTCTTTCGCGCGTTCAGCATAAGCATCACTAGCTGCCTGCACGTCGCTCTCGGAGGTGAGCTTCATTGCCATCACCTTCGCCGCGTTCATCGCGTTGCGACCAGTAGCGGCCTTGATTGCCTTGAGCACGTCATCGAGCGTTACGACCGTGAGTGGCAATATCGTATGCGTCGCTTTCTTGCCCTTCGTAGAATTCAGCGACAGCGATATTTCGCGCTCGATATTGCTCAAATGGCTGATGCGAATTCCACCCACGACCATCCCGCCGAACTTCACAGCATGATCGTTGTAAAGCGTCATGGACTTGCCGATCCACTCGCGCCCGTCCTCACCCCACGCGAAAATCAGCAACTTGCGCATGGTCTTTCCAGGCTTGAACGGACGCCCCTGATCATCCTTGTAGTGCAGGATCACGGGCTGTTCATCATTGCCCATGCGCACGTCTGTAACGGTGATCGTCATATCGCCGTCAAGCAGTTGATCGGCGTTTAGTTGATCCGACTTCGGTACGATCGTACTGCGAAGATTTGTGATATCAGACGTAGCCAATTTCAACCTCCTGAGATTTGAATGCGTACGGCGGCAGGTCTATCGTGGTGGTGCTGTCCGCATAGCCAGGCCATACATTAGTGCGCAGGCATTCCTCGTAGATGTCCAACAGGCGGTGGACTTCGAGAAATCCTTCCTCGCGGCTCTCATTGCCTAGTTCATACGATGCCGCGGCATATGGCCATTCGGACTCGACGGCGATAAAAATGAATTTCTCGACAGAAACATTTGCCGCTACACCATAGCCGCCAGAGTAAAAGGCATCCTGCCGGTGATAGTTCTTGCGTGCTGCGACTCTCGCAAATTCTGCTTTCGATGCGTCGCCACAGGTTTTCACATCGAGCAGCACGACTGAGCTTTTGCTGAGCGGACGCACGAAGTCAGGACGGCACCTGCATTTCACGTTGGTGATTGAATCGGTCCAGTAGCCCGACACCTCGGCGCGACCGCGCGACAGAAACTCACGAATCTCCGGCAAAGCGCGCACGCTCTCAGCCTGCCGCATCGCCACTTCGTACTGACCGAGCGCAATCGGCAACTTCTGTTGGTTCTCAGTGGCCCACGCAGACCACCATTCCATAGCCGCGATACTGTCATCGGACGGCTTCTTTGCATTCCACTGGGCTTCGGTGGGCTTGCGTGGCGCATTCTTCGGCGGTACTGCGTACCGCTTGCCAAACTCTTCCGGCTCAAGAATCGCGCAGTGCGCAAGGTGGCCCTCAAGTTGCCCGGGCTTAGCGACACGAGCGGGCGCATCGGGCGACTGCCACGCATGGAAGATTGCTGGCGCCTTGTCGATCAGGTCGAGGCCTGTCTTCGAGATGCTGTCGCGATCGGCATGGTATTTCTCGATGGAGAGGTCGTAGACGACCCTACCGGGGAACATGGAGTCATTCATTTATGGGCATCCCAACTCTGGTCATCGTCGTAATCGTTTCGCGCGGCGAAGCCTTCGATATATGCCGCGTTCTGGCCCGTGCGCTTTTCCTGCTTCTTTGCCTTGCACGACTTCGAGCAGAACAAGCCCCAGCCGCGCTTAACATCTGCTTCACGCGCTTGGAAAGGGTCTCGACACCATGCACATTTACGGCTCACCATCTTCGGCGCCCCATAGTGCTTTTGTGCGTTCATAACAGCACCACCAGATAAGCCGAAACAATCGCCAGAAGAGTAGCCAGCACCATCCCGCAGACCGGGTGTGCGCGATCCCATGCGACGAAGCGGCGAAAGGTTGAGCGCAGGAAGCTGCGAGCACGATATAGCGCGCCCGAGCGGATGCGTTTAAGGTCGACGTTTGGAGAGAGGTTCATTCGTCATCTCCGAGGATTGCATCGATAGCTCTGTGAGCGTCGCCGCCCTGGTCGATCGCGGCCAAACCAGCGGACACAAGCTCAGGCGGATAGCCATAGAGGCCATGCGCTTGCTCGATGCGCAAACAGGCGTCGGTGTCGCCGCGCACCATCGCTTCGGCGTAAGCTTTGGATTCGCTCACGCTGCACCTCGCTCGGCAGCCTTCTCAGCCGCAGTCATCAGCTCATCTGCCTTGTTGTCGGCCATCTTGCCGAATGCAGTCGCCAGCAGTGTGCGCACAGCAAAGCCGAGACGCGCATCGCGATTCGCTTCGTCGCCGGCCCATGCGCAGCTCAGAATCGTGCCCTCAGCTTGCGCGAAGTATTCGACAGCGCATTGCATGTCGAGGCCGGTTGGAGCTGCACAGAGGCGCTCGTATTCAGTGCGAGCGAGCTTCTCGTGCTCAGCGTTGTATGCCTCAATCTGGCCCAGCAAGCGCGTGTAATGCGATGCAGCTTGCTCGTGGCGCGCTTCTGCTATGGATTCGGTACGGGCTAAGTTCATGGATACCTCTGAGAGTGGTGCGGCGTCCCACCGCTGCGGCGTATGGAGCGGCCGTCGCTTAACGCTATTCGGCGTCGATCATCCGCGACAGCAGTTCATGCGCGGAGGCTTGGAGGGTTTTTACTGTAGGCCCCTGCGGCGGCCCATGCGGCGGCCCCTGCGGCGGCCCGTGCGGCGGCCCGTGCGGCGGCCCCTGCGGCGGCCCATGCGGCGGCCCCTGCGGCGGCCCATGCGGCGGCCCATGCGGCGGCCCCTGCGGCGGCCCATGCGGCGGCCCGTGCGGCGGCCCCTGCGGCGGCCCCTGCGGCGGCCCATGCGTTTGCGGCTTCGGTTTTTGCCTTTTCAAGTGCTGGCATCGCAAGACGCAAGTCTTGCTCGCACGTTAAGGGTGGCAGCGCTTTCAGCGCATTAGCATGGGGCATGAGTGCCGGCGTTAAAGTGAGCCAGGCAGCGGTATGCACGCGTACCAACCAGTCCATCGCCATCCAAGAACGCTTGCGGGAGAGTTCGGGACCCTTGTTCGTGCCAACCAGGCGCACGATGTACTGCTTGAGCTGCTCGCGCTCTTCGTCGCAGTGCATGCCGTCGTTCCACGAGATGCCGAAAGAACGAAGCACCGGATCGACGCATTCCGGCGTGTCGCCAAACGGTTCGTTAGCGAACATGCTCACGACTTCGAGCAGGCAGTGACCATCGTCGGGCGAGCCGTGACCGCCATGATTCAGGGCGATTGCATCGAGCATTTCCAGTGTCAGTTTCATCTCTTCCTCTCCAGTTATTAGAAATTGAGCCAGCGCACCACATACCGCACGTATCCGATTGCTTGTTCCAGCCGATCAGCCAAAGTGTGGGCGTCGTCAGGCGTATCAAAGCCGCCTTCGTCAGCACCGGTTCGGATATCGATTACGTGGTACATGACGGCCTCGCGGTTGTTCGTGGTGCTGCGTTGGAATCAACTATAATTCAACGTATGCATTTTGCCAATGATTTTTGAATAAATATTTGCGTCATGGCAATAGCGGTATTGTCCTTTTCCTCCGCTTGCGGCCTCGGACTATGGAGAACTTGACAATCGATGTGCGGTTGTCGTCGCCATTTCCGAAGTGTGCGACGAGTTCTTCTATAGACAGATCAAGCACTCGGGCTATCTGTTGAGCCTCGCCGAGCCTGACTTCTCGCTTGCCGCTGAGAGTGAGGGACATGCTTGACGGATTCATATGGATCGCGTCCGCCAGTTCCTTCTGAGACATCTTGCGGGTCTTGAGCAATGCGCGGAACCATTTCAGGTCAATGTGTCGCATATTGGATACTCCAGTGGGGTAATGACAACTTGACCACCGAAGTATAGGAAAGATTCCCTTGAGGTGTTCTTGGTGATACGCTAATATCAACGAAACGGAAAGAGGACTGCTATGACCCCCGCTGAGATTGTCATCAAAGAATTCAATGGAATCGCGCCACTCGCTAGAGCTCTGGGTATAAGCTCAGCAACGGTTTGCCGGTGGCGCAGGCCTCGCCCGAAAGATCCGCAAGGAGGGCAAGTGCCGGGCAAGCACCATCGTCGCATCATCGAAATTGCGAAAGATCGCAACTTACCGATTGTCTTAAAAGACCTCTGGTATGGCCGAGAAGAGCAGGAATAGAGCATCATGGCGTGCGCTGAGAAGAACAAGGCCGACATATGGATGCCGATTTATATCGGTAACTATTTGGCGGACACAACTCGCTTGACCACCGAACAACATGGGGCATATTTTCTGCTCATGATGGACTATTGGCGCTCTGGTCCGCCGCCCGACGATGATGAAATTCTGCAAAACGTCACGCGTTTATCTGCATTTCTTTGGAAGAAAACGCGGCCTGTTCTAGAGAAATTATTTTATGTCCATGATGGTGCATGGCATCACAAGATAATTGATGAGGAAATCGCTGCTGCCCTTGAGGGAAAAGGGGCAGCGAGCGAAAAGGCACGGAAGGCAGCGGAAGCGAGATGGGGAAAAAAGGATGCTCCGAGCATTGCTCAAGTAGATGCCCCAGAGGTGCTTGAGGAATGCCCTTTACCATTACCATTACCGTTAACACCTAAAACCTTAGCAACAGGCGGAAAAAGTACGCATAGCGGTATACCTCGCGCGCAACCTGCCGAATTGTCTGCTGCAATGCGTCGATACAGCATCGCAGCGCAACCCGCAGATCCCCGAATCATCGCAGCGGCTGATGCCGGTGTTTCCGTCGCAACGGTCGAAGCCGCATGTGCGGAAGCCAAAGCCGCTAAGCCAGGTCAGCGCATAGCGCCGGCGTACGTCCTTCGAATCGCCGAGCGATGGACCACCGAAGCAGCTGCGCCACAGGCCCGCGCATCACCCTCTAAGCCTTTGAACGTGCATGACGATCGCAGACGCGCCTACGAAATTCTCACCGGAAACACGCCTCATGAACCTGCCAGCGACATCATCGACATCTAACCCCCTAGCGCCGAGCAATTGGCCGAAGGATGCTGCGCCGGAGCATTGGGTCACGGGTCTGTTCGAGAAAATGGCCAGGACGTGGGGCGCTCGTTTCCTCGACCAGTGGCGCGGGGTTGACCTCGAAGGCGTTAAGGTCGAGTGGGGCAGGGCACTCGCGAAACTATCGAACGCTGAGCTCAAAGCCGGGGTTGGCGCGCTTCTTACGCTGAAATTTCCGCCGACGCTTCCCGAGTTCTTCGGCCTGTGCAAGCAGACGCGGCTTTACGAATCTGCCAGCCATACGCTTCGGCTTGAAAGCGGAGGTCAATCGACGCCGAGTGTTGTTGATGCCCATATCGCGCAGATTGGACCGCTGCTCAAGCGGTTGACCAACCCCGAGCCGACCGCTGAGTGGGCATTTAAGCTGCTTCGGCGTGGGATGTCGCTATCTGGCTTGCCACTCACCTATGAGGTCCGTCGCTGCGCTACTGACGCGATGCTTTCGAGCGCTGGACGCAAGGTGCTCGAGAACTGTGCGGATGAGGATCGCGAGGAATACACGAACCTGTACCAGATCGCCAGGGCTTTGAAACTGGCCACTGGGCAGAAGATTTGGGAGACACCATGATCACCAGCACACGCGTGCGCGATGGAGCTAAAGCATGACTATCGTCATTGGTATCGACCCTGGCATAACCGGTGCTCTCGCCACTCTCGACGGTGAAAGCGTCTACGTCGATGACCTGCCGATCCGCCTCAAGCGAGATGTGAGCAAGGTCAAGAACGAGATCGACCCCGTCGCTTTGAAGGCGCTTCTGCTGAAACGCTTGCCAGCTGATCGCAGCGCCATATGCGTCATGGAGGTGCTAAACACCTTCGCTGGCGGTTCGGTGCAGACGATGGCATCACTGGCGGCTACGAAGGCTGTCATCAGCACAGTGCTCGAACTGTGCGGTGTAGACACGCTATTCGTCTCGCCCCAGGCATGGCAGAAATGGTATGGCATCCGCAAGAGCGAAATCAGCGATACCAAAGATCAGAGTCTTGCCCATGCGCGAAAGCTGTTCGGCTCTGCATTCTGTCCGCTCAAGAAGCATCATGGGCGTTCTGACGCTCTGTTGATCGCTAGGTATGCGCAGAGGCATTTCGTATGAGCAGCCTCGCGCCGATCAGTTATGCCGTGGCTCAACATTCGTTGGAGATTTTGTGATGACGCCAGAACGATTGAGGGAGAAGCGCACGCAGCATGTAGCGCGTGAGCTTCTGCGTATGCAGATGGCTGTCGTGGAGCAGAACGCGGTGATGCACTCAGCGATGCTTAAAGAGCAAGAAAATTACATGATCGCCGTTGAAACTGCGTCTCGGGAGTTCAATGCGATTTGTTTGGCGCTTTCGTTTACGAGATTCGTTTAACCATGCAGTCCCTCGCACGCCTCTCAGCAATCCTCTGCCGCGACCCTGTGTTTCGACAATGGCTCGTGCACGACACCGATTTCAATCCGGGGGATGCGGCAGAGGCTGCCGAGGTCGTGCGCGTCGTATGCGGCATAGACAGCCGCCGCGAGCTGGACACGAATCCGACCGCTGCTGAGCGGTTTCACGAGCATTTGCGCAAGCCGTTCATCGAATGGAGAGATCATCATGAAGGATAGTCATCGCAACCTATGCCTGGCGGTCGAGGCGAATCCAGGGGCCACGTTCGATGAATTGGCCGAGGTGATGTGCCAGAAGCCGGACGCGATCCGCAAGAAGGCGCTACTACTTATCGAGCTGGGCATGCTGCGTGGTGATCGCAAAGGTCGAGCGCAGAAAACTCGTCTATTCCGCACTAGCGAGCCCCTTGGCGACGCTGCCGAGTTCAGGATAAGCGCCTACACGGCCAAGCGATACGCAGAGGCACAGGCGCGGCTAGCGCCGCCTCCTGTGCCGGATTTAGCGCATCTCATGCCCGAATTCGTTCGGCAGTCGCTACGATTCACATCAACCCTGGAGCAATCATGCTGAAATTCTGCCTTTGCACGCTGTTTGTCGCCTTTTTGGTCGGACTGTTCGTCCATCCGGTGGCTGCATCGCTCGTTTTCGCGGGTGCTTGGCTAGTCCACACCCGATAATCTTGCCAAATCATCAAGATTGAGGTATGAATACCGCCATCAACATTTCGGAGAGTCGCCATGCCAGCAGCTAAACAGGGCGAGAAGCTTTCCGACTTCCTCTCGCGGTTTGTGTCATCGAAACGTGAGGATCGCAAGTACTCGAACGTCAAGCAGCGCCTTGCTTTGGGCTACTCGGAAGCCAGAGAGCAGGCCAAGAAAGGAGTTAGGTCATGAGACGAATTGCGATCGCTAGGTTACATTTTTTGTTGCGCCTCGATGAAGCGACCGGGTTCCTGTGCTGGCGAGGGGCTAGCTTAGGGCATCACGCCGACGATCGCGCCGGAAGCCTGAAGAGCGATGGGTATCGCCGGGTCTACATCGATGGTTCGCGCATCTATGAGCACCGAATCACGTTCGCGATGACAAATGGTCGTTGGCCAGATTTGCACGTTGACCATGCCAACGGAGTACGTGATGACAATCGTCCCTGCAATCTTCGCGAGGCAACAAGGTCCCAAAACAATGCAAATAGTAAGATTTCTTTGCGTAACACCAGTGGGCTCAAGGGTGTCGGGTTCCACAAGCAAATAGGTAGATTCAGGGCCGACATACGGATTGAGGGGAGCCTCAAGTACCTCGGCCTATTCGATAGCGCAGAAGAGGCGCATGCCGCCTATATGCGAGCAGCGCAGCAATTCCATGGCCAATTCGCGAGGGCAGCATGAGCAAAATCTCACAGAAACCGAGTCAACCCAAATCGCAGCCTAGGCTTCCCACTGGGCACTTCGACCGGAATGGCACCAGCCAAGGCCAGCAGAGCGGCGCAGTACGCAAGTCGCCAGACGCCTACAACGATCGCAAGGAGCAAAAATAATGCCCCGTGACGTCAAAGGAAAGGCCAAGGGCGACGAGACCATGAGCGCGGTCAACATGACCGACATGCGCCGCACCAACGCTGCGAAGAAGGAAGGCGCGACCAATGCCATGACCAACTCTGACGGCCCCGAGTATCCGTACGGCCTAAAGGTGCATCTCGACCACGACAGCATGAAGAAGATGGGCATGAACGATATGCCCGAGGTCGGTAGCGAGGTCACGATGCATTCGAAGGCGCATGTCGTCGGCGCTCGTGCAGAGAAGCGCGAGGGCGGCGATGAAGAGCGCCATGTCGAGTTGCAGATTACGCACCTTGGCGTTCATCACAAGCCGGATGGCATGACCAAGCAAGCGCAGGCTGGCAGTGGTAAGACGCCGGATGCTGGCAAGGTGACCGAGAAGAAGGGCGCTAAGCCGGGTTATACGAAGCCTGAGCCGGCATACGGCAGGAAGCGCCACTGATGCCTAACCAGCTTATCACCATGGAAGAAATGGCCGCGGACTTCGATCGGATCTGCCTGGAGAACGGTGTAACGCCGCAGGAGTTCTTCGGGGCTTTGCGCCATGCTGCTGCGACTGAATACGATGCGGATGAGGATGCCAGAGTAAGGAAGATTTATGGGTTGGAGGCTTATTGACATGATGCACCTACCTTCGATTGTGAGTCCGCCGCAGCGCAAGTCACACATCTTTTGCGAGGCTGGGAAGTGGGTGCTGCGCACATTCGGACCTGCTATGGCATGGGATATGCCGTTTGAGTCGGTTACGGATATTCAGCGGTATCACAAGCGCTACATACGGAGATTTCGCTGATGACTATCGATTATGAGCGTGGAACTGGGCGCACGACAGAGCAAATGAAGGCTGCGCCGCGCGGTGCCGTATATGTTTCTCCGCATCCTTTCGCCACCGACTATGTCCGCAAGCTCGCTGCGAAGATTTTGCGGGAAGACCTAAGGATCGTAGAGCCTTCGTGGCTAGACCATGGATGGCACGGCAAGATTTTGGAGGGCATCGTCGTGGACCATGCATGCCATCTGGATGACCATCATCGACAACTTCTTTTGAATGCCGAAACAAGGATTCGATAATGGGCGTCAACCTCAAGACCAATGGCGCTGGCGGGGAGTTGTCTTACGAGACGAAGACCTACGTTGCGCCCGACGAGAAGATCCAGCCGCTTCACGACTACATCGTGGTCGAGCCGCTGCCGATAGAGCATTCGAAGATTCTGCTTGTTGTCGAAGAGATCAAGCCGGTTCGCGGGATCGTGAAGGCTGTTGGGCCTGGCCACTTTCCATTGCGATATGACCACCCGGACAAGCACCGTCGCACGAAGATGTGGCGCAGCAAGACATTTTTGCCAACCCAGGTGAAGGTGGGCGATATCGTTGAGCTCGGCTCGGTGCAGTTGGAAGGCCGGTATGTTGGCTACAGCTTTCAGCAAATTTATTGGGGAAACACGATGCATATCATGTGCCGTGAAGCCGATGTGAGCGGGATAGTCGAACAGGAGGCAGCATGAATACGCTCGACAAGATTTGGATCGATGAAACATCGGACTTCGTTGCTTCCAAGGAAAAACTGATCAAGATGACAGGAAAAGCACTTCACAAGCTGCGCAAACGTGCGCACATCGCCGCAGCAATCGCTGCTCAAAGCGCCTGGATCGAAGACGCGCTGTATATCAACACAGAAGATCGCCGTATGCGTGACAAGCTGTTCTGCTATGCACGCGAAATCCAAGCGCGAAAGCAGAATGAAGCGCGCTAACGTCAAGCGTGGTGCGCTGCCAGTCGAGGCCGTCGATGACGTGCCTACCGAAACCAGCGAGCAGGCGCTAATCGATGACTCCGGCGACGAACTGCGCTACGTCAGCATCCCGTCCGACTGGCGCAAAGGCAACCTACTCAACGTGCGCAACTACGGGCCGGAATATGTCGTCACGCTCTATCCCGAGGAGCTAGACCACGATAAACCCGAGCGCGCGCTTCACTTTCCGAATCACGGGCTGTGCCAGGCGTTCGTTTCCGGTTGGTATGCCCGCGAGAGTCATGACCCGAGGGCGAGATGATGGCAATCATCAGCGAAGCGTTTCGCATGTTAATACTGAAAGAGTCGGTAGGTGCTCTCGACCGAGAATATGCTGTATTTCGGGATGCCATTCCACGCCGCCATTCCACTGCGGGATTTATAGCAAAGCACAGCTACGATATCGCGCAGGATTCGGTTCGTACCTGCATCTCATGCGGCTCCAAAACTCAACCCTGTTGCGGGCACTGAGATGGCAACGATCAATAGAGACGGCACGATCAATTTCGGCAACTCGAAGGGGTTGCTCTCGATAAGTGAGATCAATCGGAAGGCGATGGAATTCTTCGTGAAGATGCAGGAAAGCCAGGACATCTGGGACCGTCAAGAGCGCATCAGTGAGTTGCGCAAATCGTGCGGCGCTGAACCGCAGTACACGAAGATCAAGATCGGCTCAGGAGCGTAACGATGGCCGGTAAGAAAGGACAAGCGCCGCGTACTGAGTTCTCTCAGAAGCTGTTCGATGAGATATGCGAGCTTATTGCAGACGGCAAGAGCTTGCGCGAGACGTGCGAACTGAAGGGCATGCCCGACCGGGCGACGTTTAATAAATGGCGCAAGCGTGCGCCAGAACTGCAAGCTCAGTACGATCAGGCCTACAAGGATTACGAAGATTCTTGCCTGCAAGATATCGTCTATATCGCGGATACGGAAAAGGACTCGGCGATCGCAAAGAACCGCATGGACGCTCGTAAGTGGGAGCTGAAGATACGCAACCGCAAGAAGTTTGGCGATAGCGTGCAGCATACCGGCGATCCGGAAGCACCGATGCAGCTCGTGCTCAATGGATCAGACGTACATGGCTGAGTTCAAGCTCACTACTAGGCAGGCCGAAGCCCAGGAGATGCTGAACGGGCCGGCGAAGCACGTGATGCTTGCGGGTGGTTCTAGGTCCGGAAAGACGCTGCTAATTATTAGGAAGCAGGTCCAACGTCGTCTTAAGGCGCCCGGCTCACGCGGCGCTGTGCTTCGTTTTCGCTTTGGTCACGTCAAGAACTCAATCATGCTGGACACCTTTCCTAAGGTGATGTCCATATGCTTTCCGGGCGTCCCATATGACGTGAATAAGTCGCTGGGCTATGCGACGTTTCCCGGTGGCAGTGAGCTGTGGTTCGGCGGCCTCGATGACAAGCAGCGCACTGAGAAGATTCTCGGCACAGAGTTTGCCGACATCTTTTTGAATGAGTGCTCTCAGATTCCATATTCGGGGCGTGAAATGGTCATGACGCGCTTGGCGCAGAAGGTACGCGACAATGCGACGGGCAACGATCTGATCATGAAGATGTATTACGACGAGAATCCGCCCGACAAAGGGCATTGGACCTATCGCCTGTTTAAGACCAAGGTGAGTCCCGAAACGCGTGCATCGTTGAGCGAGCCCGACAACTACGCCTTCATGCAGATCAATCCTCGCGACAACCAAGAGAATCTGTCCGCCGACTACCTGAAGACGCTGTCCGAAATGTCGCCACGGATGCGCAAGCGCTTCCTCGAAGGAGAGTTCCGCGATGCCTCGCCTAATGCACTTTTCTCCGAAGAAGTGTTTGAACGTTGGCGCAACATTGATGACGAACTGCCGGACATGTTGCGTATCGTCGTGGCAGTCGATCCGTCAGGCGCCGATGATGATGACAACGTCGACAATGACGAAATCGGAATTGTCGTGGCTGGTCTCGGAATTGATGGGAATGGGTATGTATTGGAGGATCTGACGTGCAAGGCTGGTCCTGCTGTGTGGGGCAAGGTTGCGACGGATGCCTATAAGCGTTGGGGCGGCGATCGCATCGTCGGTGAGGTGAATTATGGCGGCGCGATGGTCAAGTTCGTGGTACGCACGGCGCTGCCGAATGTACCGTTCAGGCCGGTCACCGCGACGCGTGGCAAGGTCATCCGAGCCGAGCCGATATCAGCCCTGGTAGACGCTGGAAAGGTCCGCTTAGCTGGCGTGTTCCAAGAGATGGAAGACGAGTTATGCGCAATGACCACGCATGGCTATACCGGCGAGAACAGCCCGAACCGTGCCGATGCGATGATATGGGCTATGACCGATCTATTCCCCGAGCTGGCCAAGCCGGAAGCAATTAAACCAGAGCCAAAGCCGCAGTTCATTCATCGGCGCCTTGGGTCAAACACAGGCTGGATGAGATCATGACCGACCAAGTAACACACGGCGCCAACGAGCCAACCCAGCGCACCGAAGAGGATCGCGAGTTTGCTGCGATCTCTGACGAAGAAATATGGCTCGAAGCAAAAGACCGCCTGCAGATCGCGGCTGAAGCTTATTCCGATAACCGCAAACGCGCTAAGGCTGCGATGCTGTTCCGTGACGGCGATCAGTGGGACCACGATACGGGCACGAGCGCTTCCGAGGATTCGCCTGAGCTGACCATCAACCTCACCGATGCATTCGTGCGCCGCGTGGTGAACAACATCAAGCAGCAGCGTCCGCGCGGCAAGTGCCATCCGGTAGGCGATGGCGCCGATGTCGAGCTCGCCGAAATCATCAACGGCATCGGTCGGCATGTTGAAACGCGTTCCGAAGCGTCGATCGCCTACGATCTGGCCGCCGAGCGTGCTGTAGATGCAGGCGAGGGCTACTTCCGGCTAGTCGCTGAGTATGTCGACCCGCGCTCGTTCCAGAAGGATCTACGCATCCTGCCGATCCGCAATATTTTCAGTGTGCACATGGACCCGAGCGCCATGATGCCTAGCGGCGCTGACCAGAACTGGTGCTTGATATCAGTCAAGATGAAGCGGCAGGAGTACCGCCGTCGCTACCCGAACGCGAAGAATGTGCAGTGGAACGATATCGACCGCCAGCAGAGCCGCATCGACTGGGAAGACAAAGAGGAAATCCGGCTCGCCGAGTATTTCCGCATCCGTGAGAAGCCAGAGAAGCTCTATCAGATCGTCGACAAGACTGGCCAAGAGCATATGGTCTACCAGTCGGAGTTGAAGCGGATAACAGGCTCAGTGGCCTCGCTGAAAGATGCTGTCGATAGCTTAACGCAGGCAGGCATTCGAATTGTCAACGAGCGTGACTCGGTAAAGCGCCAGGTGGAATGGTTCAGGCTCAATGGCCTGGTCGTAGTCGAGCGCCAGGAGTTGCCCGGAAGCATGATTCCGGTGTTTCGTGTCGATGGCAACACGATGGATGTGGACGGTGCGATCCGACGCAAGGGCATGGTCGATTCGATGATGGACCCTCAGCGCATGGTCAACTATGGCGAAGTGGCTAAGATCAAGCGTCTAGGGCTCGCGCCTAAAGCGCCGTGGGTCGCAGCAGAAGGGCAGCTTGACGGCCACCCTGAGTGGGATAATGCAAACCAAAAGTCATACTCGGTACTGACATACAAGCCGATCGTCATCGAGACCGGCAGTCTGCCGATCATGATCCCAGCGCCAGCACGTCAGCCACCGGCACAAATCGAGGCGGGTTTCAGCGAGTTCGTGCAGGGTATGAGGTCTAACTTGGTCGCTGTGGCTGGCATGCCGAACGAGCCCGGACAGGATCAGCAGGGTGTCGTTGTATCTGGCCGCGCCATAGACCGTCGTCAGTGGCTCTCAGATCAGTCGCACTTCCAGTATTACGACAACCTGACGCAGGCCATCGCCCAGTGCTGGCGCGTTATGGTCGAATGGATTCCGACTTACTACTCAGAACCAGGTCGCATGCAGCGCGTGATCGGCGAGGACTCGACGCCGCAGATGGTCAAGGTCAACGACAAAGAGACCGACGATGGCGGTATCGAGCGCGTCAAGAATGACCTCTCTATCGGCAAGTACGATGTCGTGATGGACACCGGTCCAGGCTATGAGACGAAACGCGAAGAGGGTGCATCGAATCTGGTCGAGATGATCAAGATCCCGCCGCTAGCAGAGATTATCGCCAAGACTGCCCCGGATTTGGTATTCCGTTCGATAGACCATCCGTACATGCAGGAGTTGGCCGACCGGCTGATGGCCTCGAATCCCGAGGGCTTGAAGAAGATCATGGAGGGCCTATCGAGCCGCGCCAAGAGCATCGTTCAGGCGCAGGCCAACCAGATCACGACGCTCCAGCAGCAGCTCCAGGCGGTGACAACGGAGATCAAGCAGGGATTGCAGAAGGCGCATATGGCGGCTGTCGTCAAAGCGCACGACACCGAGACACGTGCCGCTACGTCGCTGCAAGTCGAAGAAATCCGCGCCGGCGGCAAGATCATCGACTCAAACGCCGACCGTGGCCACGATGCGCGGATGCTCGAAAAACAGCTTTTGCATGATGCATCACAATCTGCGGCCGACCGAGCCGTTCAACCTCAGCAGCCCACCGGAGAGCAGCAATGAACTTTACGCATACGGCAAAACCAGTAAAGGTACGAGCTATCGAGATAGTTAGCATTGACAATGAGGCGCACAACAACGGTTCATACGACGTGGCTCTCCGAGATGGTACAAACTCGATAATCACCGAAGAAATGACGGCTCGTTACTTTCCGATCGAAGGTGACTATCTGGTAACTCAGGAGGATGGGTATGTCTATATCAATCCGAAAGAGGTTTTCGAGCGTAAATATTCGCCACTCTTCGTTGGAGAATGCAAATGACCGTAACCGTACTCGATAGTACCGATCTGACTGGAATCCTGGCCGATGCCGGAGTCGAGTTGGATCAGCCCCAAGGTGATCAGCAAGTGCAAGCGCAAAAGCCCGAGGGCAAGGATGCCAGCAAGCCGACCGGGCAGCAGCAGGATCAAGACCAAGACGACGACGAAGATGAAAAAGGTCTGAGTGCCGCCGATAAGGAGGTGCTCACGAAGCGCATGCAAAGGGCCGTCGGCAAGCAGCATCGCAAGCGCATGGAAGCCGAAGAGTTCGCCGAGGCCGAGTACAATCAGCGCCATCTTGCAGAGCAGCGCGCCGAGAATCTTGAGAAACAATTGGCGGCGCTCAAGCAAGGGAGTACCCCGGAGACGGTGGAAAGCACTGCACCGGTACCCCCATTGCGCCAGAATTTCTCCAGCGAGAACGATTGGGTGGACGCAATGATTCAGTACGGCGTCGACAAACGCCTGGCTGAAAAGGCCGAAGAAGACCGTACTGCGGCGCAAAAGCGCGAGTATGACGAGCGTATCGAGACCGCCAAAGGCCGCATTGTGAAGGCCATAGACCTGGTGCCAGACTTCGAAGAAACGATCATGGGCAACGACTCTACGCTGTCGCCAGCCATCGGTACTTACCTCGAAGAATCCGAGATGGTGGCCGAACTGACCTACTATCTGGCCAAGAACCCGGATGTATTAGTTTCGCTACTGAAATTGTCGCCACACACCCAATTAGTGAAAATCGGAAAAATTGAGAGTACACTCACGCCATTCGGTGGTAGCACTCAAACCGAGCACGACAGCAAGTCGAGCAAAGAAGCATCCAACGGGAAGGTCGCCAAGACCGAGCCGAGCACCAATACAGGCATTGACCTGAGCAAGCCGCGCAGCAAGCCGGCCCCGGTGTTCGCGCCGTTAGATGCAGGCGGTAACGCAGCAGCTTCGAAAGATTCGAAGGATATGAACATCCGGGAATCAATCGAGGACTTTGCCAAGCGCAACCGCGTCAATCTCGGTTCACGTAAGCGGCATTAAGCCGCATCTCCGGTGGTCCCTAAGCTGCGCTTTTGCGGATGCTTTGCGCCTCATGGCGCGCTTAGGAGCTACACGTGTCAAATCAGCTACTCACGATCAGCCAGATCACCAACCGGGCACTCCCGGTTCTGGCAAACATGTGCGTTTTGACGGACAAATTCAACCGCCAGTACGACAAAGAATTCGGGCAAAAGGGCCGCAAGATCGGTGCGACGTGTAACGTCCGCCTGCCCCCGCGCTACCTCGGTACTTTCGGCCCTGCGCTCAATGTCGAGCCCAGCACGGAGAACTACGTACCGGTCAACATCCTGTATCAGTTCCACGTCGACATCCAGTTCAACACCATCAACATGCTGTTGGACATCGACGACTTCGAAGAGCGCTTCATCCACCCGGCTTGCGTCGCAGTGGGTAACCGCATCGATTCGGACGGCGCCTACTTCGCTTTGCAGAACACCGCAAACCGTCAAGGCACGCCCGGTACGCCCCCCGGCAGCGGCCAGACCGCACAGGCGGCGCTCCAAGCATTCACCAACGCTCGCGCTATCCTCGTGTCGGAAGGCATGCCCAAGGGCTTGATCCCGACCGCCGTGATGCACCCAATTGCCAATGCGTTCCTGACGCCGGCACTGTCGGGCCTCTTCAATCCGCAAGCGAACATCAGCGACTACTTCGAGACGGGCATGATCGCCTTGAAGACCGCCGGCGCCGACTGGTTCGAAGATCCGAACATCGCCAACTATACGACTGGCACCTTGACTGGTACGCCGGTCTTGGCTGGCGTGACTACGGCTTCTGCTGGTTCGGCGTTGCTCACTTCGGGCTGGGCGCAGACGGGTGTGTTGAACATCCAAGGCTTGACCAACACTGCAGCTCAGTGCACGGTCGGCGACACGATCCAGATCGCCGGTATCTTCCCGGTCAACCCGCAGAACCGCGGCAGCTACGGCACCACGCTCAAGCAGTTCGTGGTGCTTCCTCCGGGCGGCTACGCGCAACTCACTGGGTCGGCTGCGCCTGGCGGTCCCGGCTTCGCTCCTGCGACGCTCGCGGCTGGCACGTTCAACGCAACGACCGGCGTCTATACGTCGAGCGGTACCGGCACGCTGTCGGTAACGATCGGCGAGTGCGTGATCACGGGCGGCCAGTTCCAGAACTGCCAAGCGCGTGCTGCATTCACTGGGAACCCGGCTGTGACGATCAACGGCGGCGCAGCAGCGGCGACCTCCTCGACGGAAAATCTGTACTTCCATCGGGATGCCTTCGCACTGGCCTTCGTCGATTTGCCGCTGCCGCGCACCGCGGTCGAAGCAAGTCGAGCATTCGATGAAGATCTCGGTCTATCGATCCGGGTTGCAACGCAATATACGATCAATAACGACGCGGAACCGACACGTATGGATGTGGCATACGGATTTTCGAGCCTCTATCGTTCGCTGGCTTGCCGCGTGTCGGGCTAAGGAGAAAATATCATGGCATTCCCTTCAAGCACTAACGTCGATGGCTCGAATCCTGGGCCGAACGTAGCGACTCAGCCGGATACCGTCCAGTCGCCGATCGGTAACGTCCAGAAGACGGGGATTTTCTCCATCGCTCTGACGCCCACCGCTGTGGCGGCAAACACGACTGCCGAACAGACCTTTGCTGCAACCGGCATTGGCCTGTTGGTTACCGACAATGTGGATGTGAGCAAGCCGAGCTTCCAAGCTGGTTTGGGTATCGTGAACGTTCGCGTGTCGGCAGTCGATACGCTTGCGATCACTTATATCAACGCAACCGCATCGCCGATCACGCCCACCGCTGAAACGTATCAGGTCAACGTTCTGCGCGTCCAACCCAACTGGATCAAGCCCGCTTCTGGCAACCAGATGGACTGGTAATCGAGTCTCCTCGGGTGGCCTCGGGGCCTTGGGGCCGCCTTAGGGCGGCTCTTTTTCTTTCGGATGAATGGGTATGGCGACGATGCCGAATCTGGTTGGCCTGAACTATCGAGCGGCTACCGTGGCGCTGATCGAGGCCAATATCGTTCCGAACGATGGCTCTGTGCCGAACGCTCAGACTTCTGCGCCGACAGTTGGATATTTCTCCCCTTGGCCGGTGGCCATCGTGTGGCAACCCGGAGCGCCGGTAGACGTCGTAACAGCGCAATCGCCAGCAGCAGGGCAACCGGTCACAGTGACCAACACGACTCCGGTGAGCGAAGCCTACACGCCGCCAATAACGCTTACGGTCAATGCGCCGAAGATGGCCGTGTCCAGCCAGTTCACCGCGGGAGCTTTTTCATGACCATTGGAACCACTACGGCAGAGAGCCTCATCAAAGGGGCGCTGCGTCGCATCAATTCGTATCAGTCTGGCGAGCAGCTCGCGGAGTTCGACGCTGCGGATTGTTTGGACACGCTGAACGATTTGCTCGACTCGCTCAGCCTGGATAAAGACCATATATTTGGCTCGCAGGAAAACATTCTTTCGTGGACGGCGCAGCAGCGCCTGTACAAGATAGGCAATCCGGTATGCACCCTGCTCGGACTGCAGCCTTTTACCGGGACTCTAACGGCAGGCTCACCGGTCATAGCCGGAATTACCAACCTGCCGCCGCAGCTTGTCTCCGGACAGAATCCGGCTTTTCAGGTTGGCTCCGGCTCGATCCTGTCAGATGCGCAGGGACTGATTCCGGTCAATGCCACAGTGCTGTCGGTAACGCCGACGACCATAACGATGTCTGCGCCGGCGATCGGAAACTCTGCCGGCCTGGATAGCATCACCTTCACAGTCCCCGGTGACTTGCCGATTCCGCGCCCGCTGCGCATCACGCACGGATTCACACGCTTCAATGCGCTCGATTTCACGCTTGACGTCTACGCTACGGAAACACAGTACACGCAATTCCTATACAAGGCCCAGCCTGGGCCGTGGCCTACCGTGGCATGGTACAACAATACGTTCCCGTATGGCCTTCTGAATGTCTACCAGACCCCGGGTAACAGCACAGAGTGCCATCTGTTCACGGATACGATCCTACAAAATCTTACGTTGCAGCAAGTCCTTGTCATGCCTCAGGGCTACAGCCGAATGCTCAAGTGGCTGCTCGCGAAAGAAATCTGTGCGGAGTATGGCTTCCCGCTTACTCCGGCCATCACGTTGAATGCGAAGGAGGCGCGAGAGTTTGTAAAAGCGCTCAATGCGAAGCCGGCGAACGTGTCGAACTATGACCGTGAGCTGTCGCGAGGGAACAGGCCCGATGGCGGATGGGTGACTCATGGAGGTTACCGATAATGCCAGGCGGTAATAACGGACCTCTGAACCTGTTCGGTGATTTTGGCCTGGCTGGCGGTCAGGACAATGCGCCTAACCATCTGCAAGACGATCAGATGTGCATCAACATGTACGCCGAGGTCGATCCGGGCAACTCCAAAGAGGTGCTTGGTCTGCTGGGTTGCCCAGGCCTAAACCAACTTGTCGCCGCACCTGTCGCCGGGGCCGGTGCGCCCGGATTCACTTCGACAATGACCGTGTGGCCCATGCCGTACTCCGGCCCTTCGCTGGAGGTGCGCGGGCTGTGGGAGCTTCCGGCCAATAACGACACGGTGCCGAACGGGACGGGTAGCACGGTCGATACGACAGCCCTAGCGGTCATTGGAAACACTTGCTATCTCGTCACTGCGACAATGACGGCGCCCACCGTGTTTCCCACCTTGTCTCTGACTTCGGTCGGTACGCTCCAAACCAGCACCGGCCCCGTGCACATCCGCGACAACAATACGGGCGGCGGCAACGCCGTGATCGTAGATGGCCCGAACGGTTATCTCTATGACATAGCGACGCAGGCCTTCACTCAGATCAACGATCCGAGTTTTCTAGGCTCAGATACGGTTGCCTATATCGACGGTTGGTGGATCTTCAACAAGCCGGGCACACAGACGTTCTATTCGAACTCGCAGCCGTATAGCCTGACGTTCAATGCGCTGTTCTTCGCACTCAAGGATGCCGCGGCTGACAACCTCGTGGCCGTGATCGAGAACAAAGAGCTGCTGTGGTTGATAGGCGATAAGACGACAGAGATTTGGTACAACGCTGGCGGCGCGCCAGGTGGTGTAGGCGCGACCTTTGCCTTTCAGCGCATTGTCGGCACCCTTTTGCAGGTCGGTTGCAAGGCTAAACACTCGGTGGCTCGCTATGGGTCCCAGGGTCAGGAAGGGTTGATCTGGTTCGGGCGGTCGGAGCGCGGCGAGAATGTGATCGTGCGGACGCAAGGCTTTCTCGATCAGGTCATATCTACGCCTTCTTTCGGTGCGGAGGTGGCCACATACGCGACCACCGACGACGCAATCGGATACACCTATCAGGAAGACACGCATGAATTCTATGTGCTGATATTCCCGACCGCAGACACGTGCTGGTGCTATGACGGGCAATCAGGGCTGCTGCACAAGCGCCTTTCGTACGATCCGTATGCAAAGGAGTTCCATCGCCACCGTTCGAACGCATTCATGAACTTCCAGGGTATGCGCGTCGTTGGCGACTATCAAAACGGGGCTCTGTACCAACTTACGAGAGCCGCCTATACCGATGCTGGCTGGCCACTGCTGGCAAAGCGACGCGCACCACATATTTGGGACGGCGGGCAACGCGGACGTGTTTTCATGCAAAGCCTACAACTCGATTTTAACGTTGGGGTCGGCAACCCAAGCGGCATGGGTACGAATCCGCGCTGCGGACTCTCGATCTCTCGCGATGGCGGCAGGACATTCGGCGATCGTATGTATGCGCCGATGGGTGCAATAGGTGAGTATCGCACACGCACGATGTGGCGCAAGCTAGGCTGGGGCCGGGATAATGTGGTCGATCTGGAAGTGATCGATCCAGTGAATCGCGACCTTGTTGGTGCAACGATGAAAGCATTCAGTTCAGCATGAGCGGTCTGCCTACTCTCATTCCTCCGCAAAGCGTCCCTATCTCGGTCGACGGCCAGGGTGCACCTGCATTTTTGAACATCAACTGGTATCTGTTCCTCTATAACCTAGGTGTACAGGTGCTGGGGACTGGATCCGGGGGCGGCGGCACTACACCTGTTTCTCCGTTCGACGCACTGGATGCGGCCAACTTATTCGCGCAAGGTGCGGATGTCCCGCAGGCATACCGAGGACTGGAAAATCTGGCCACGCTTATCGCTGGTGGCGCTCTTGTAGACCCCTCGCCACGTGCTCAGCCAGCACAGAATATCACTGTCGGTGCATCTCCGTTCACCTATACCGCGCTTCATGACGGAACCCTGTCCGTGAGCAATGGCGTCGCGTCATCGATCGTAATTATCCGACAGGGAATTGTTGTTCCTACCGGAATAACGCTTTCCAGCGCAGGTGTTATCGGCGCTCTGACTGATGAGAAGGGGTCTGGTGGCCTGCCTGGTTTTGTGGCTGGCACCGATTTCACTCCCGGCACGACTACCGCTCTCACTCTTTCCCAGGCCTATGGCAGCGCATCCAATCTCTGGATAGCCTTTGATGCGGCTGAGCAGGGGCCAAATACTTATTCATTGAGCGGCACCACGCTGACGTTTAACGCGCCGATTCCAGTCGGAACCGCGAATGTATTCGTGAAAGGTGCCGTTCCCTCGACGCTCAGTTCGCTTGGTGGGCTAATTCCATTGCGGCGCTTGGATCAAGTTCGTATCACGTATACCGGATTGCCTCTCGTCGTATTTCTGCCGGACTAGGAGACCTCATGACCACGATTACGCCGGTTCAAATTGTCGCGCCACAGCAACTAGCGGCGGTCGACACGTCCGTATATACTTCCGGTACGCAGACATCGACCCAAATTGGTCGCGCGGTGTTCACCAACACCACGGCGAGTGCAGTCACAATCACTGCCGGTATCTCTACCGGTGGAGCACTCGGAGCAACATCAATGATCTCTGCACGCACTATTGCCCCCGGCGAATCCTACGTATCGCCTGAACTCGCGGGCGCTGTCATCCCTGCAGGCTCACAGCTACGCGCCTTCTCTAGCGCCGCTACGTCTGTGTCATTCACCGCTTCCGGCGTCCTGATCCAGTAGGCGATCATGCGGAACTTTCAAAAAATATTCGAAGGTGTTACGGTCGCGCCGCTTCTAAATGCGCTGTACCGAAAACCCGAACTATGGAAAGCCGATGACTTCCTTAGAAAGTTTCCACAAGGCCCGTTTGGCGAGACAGATACGATCTATCTTCGGTTCCAAGACAAATTGCAGGTTATTGATGATTCGGAAGTTAAGGCTTACGAAGAAAATCGCCTAGCAGGCCATGACCTCCACGAATGTCCGTGGCGACCAGAAATGAATGAGTTGCCGGAGGCGCGGACACATATCAGCGCTCTAATGAGCGGTATGGGAGCAACTCGGCTAGGGCGCTGCATGATTAACCGCATCGCTCCAGGCGGGCATATTTTTCCTCATGCAGATACGAAATGGCACGCGGACTATTGGGACCGCTATCACCTAGTTCTGCAGTCGGAGCCGGGTAACGTTTTCCGATGTGGCAACGAGCAAGTGCACATGCGGCCTGGCGAACTATGGTGGTTCGAAAATGCTATTGAGCATGAGGTCACGAATAACAGCGCAAATGACCGCATTCACATGATCATCGATCTGAGGTTTTCGTGATCACCTTTTCCATCGAGCGGTTCTCCGACGTGTACGGCGAGATGAAGCCGTTGCTAGAGGAGCACTATGTGGAAATTTCCACCCACGTGGCGCATGGCGTTCCGCTAAAGCCTAGAACGCAGGTATACGAGGATCGCCAAGCTGATGGTTCATTGATGATTGTGGTTGGTCGCGAAGCCGGTGATATCGTCTCGTACTTCTTTTGCTTTATCGCTTCCGCGCTCCACTATGAAACCTGCCTGACCTGCTCGCCAGACATTTTCTATGTGAAGCCAGATCGACGCAAGGGTCGCTTGGGCATCCGGATGTTTCGATTCGTCGAGGATGAACTTAGACGCCGCGGCGTAGTGCGGTGGGCGGTGGGTAGCAAGATAGATCACGATGCATCTGCGCTATTCAAGTATCTGGGCTTTGAACCCGTCGAGACCACGCATGAGAAGTGGTTAGGAGAAAAATCATGGTAGGTGCTGCAATCGCAGTTGGGGCCGCTACGGTTGGCAGCGCTGCTATATCTGCAAGTGGCGCTGAGTCTGCTGCTAATACGCAGGCTGGCGCAGATAGCGCTGCCTCTGCTCAGCAGATGGCGATGTTCAATACCATCAACGGGCAGGAACAGCCGTTCATGTCGGCTGGGGTCAGCGCAACTAATTCACTGTCGCAATTGCTTGGACTGACGCCCGGTGGCTCTGGCAATGGTTACTTGTCGCAAGCTGGGCCAGCGCCGTTTTCATTCAATCCATCGAGCATCACAAGTTCGCCCGGGTATCAATTTTCTCAAAGCCAGGGATTGCAGCAGACGCAGAACGCAATAGCGCCGAACGTTGGGGCGCTGTCTGGACCTGCCCTGCAAGCTTTGACCAACTATGCAACTGGTAACGCCGAGCAGTATTACAACAATTATTACAATCAAGCGTTGGGCGCATACACGACGAACTTTAATACTCAGCAGACTGCGCAGAATAATATTTTCTCACGCCTTTCCGGCATCGCTGGCTTGGGACAGAATGCGGCGAGCAATGTTGGGACGGCAGGGACGCAACTGGGAACCGGTGCAGCTCAGGCGACTGCAGCAGGCGGCGCGGCACAGGCGGCCGGTACCGTGGGTGCGGCAAATGCCGCTGGAGCCGGAATAAGTGGCGCGGGTAACGCTTTTGCTTTGAATAGCATATTGAGCGCTAACCAGGGAGGGAGTGCCATTCAGGGGAGTGCCACTCCTGCCGGCCTAACTGCTGAAGACGCTGGATTCTAAGGAGAAATCATGCCCGACTTCGGCTCCCCAGTCGCTACCGGTATAACACCGCCGAACCCTAACCAGCTTACACAATCGTTGTCCGGGATCTTGAGTCTCAAGAATCAGCAGCAACAGTTGCAGGTCGGGCAAGCGCAAGCGCAGCAGGCTCAGCAGCAGATGCAGGAGCGGCAGCTATTGCAGCAAACGTTAGCAAGTGGCACGGCGCCAGATGGAACCTCAGTAAAAGACTCTAGCGGCCAGATTGATCCGGTTGCGATGTCGAAATTTGCCAATACATCGCTGCCTCTGACGGGGCAAGGTGTGCTGCAGTCGATCATCCAAACGCAGGATAATCACATCAAACTGAATGACTCAATCCGCGGACTGAGCCAGAACGTGAACAATGATCTATCCGGAATCATTCGCTCAGGCGTCGGCTCGCCCGATCCTGTGGCGACGGTTGGGCCGGCTCTGGATGCGTATGCGCAGCAGAATCCAACTGCTGCTAGTGCGGTCTCACGCGTCAAAGCACTATCGCAAAACCTCAATCCGCAGATGCCTATGGATCAGCGGAATATGGCAATCCAGCGTCTGGCTCAGCAATTCCAGCCTGCGGCTACTACGGTGGCGGAACAAACACCGGGCATACGTACTACAACCGGCCCAGGCGGCGGCGTCCAGGCAGTACAGACTAATCCGCTTTCCGCTGTCCCAATGGGCGCGGTCGGACCAGAAACGGCGCAGGGCATCCCGCTGGGTGAGCGTTCGCAAGTCGGCACCAATGCACTGACCGGTGGCCCCACTGTGGTCAACAAGAATGGACAGGGGCAAGTTACCGGGATCACGAATGCGCCGACGCAGAACGTCTACGTCCCGCAACCCGGAGACGCACAAGCGATTCCCGGACTCTCTGCCGAGCGCGAGGCGGCGCGCAATGCATACACAAGCGCTCCTTCTGCTCACACCAACAATCAACTGGTCCTGCAGAATATCGATAACGTTGCGGCAACCGGCGCTGTCGGCCAGAAGGCACGCGCCGCCCTCAACGTCTTTGGGCTTGGCCAAGATACCGATGCGGCAACTGCATATGACTTGGTGGGTAAGGGCTTGGAGCGCTCCGCATTGCAGGCAGCACAGTCGATGGGGCCGAATACAAATGCTGGTCTAGACGCGCAGATCAAGGCTAACGGTTCGCTTGGCTATACGCCCGCTGCTATCAAAGAAGTGACGAAGCTGAACGATGCTCTTACGACTGGCGTACAGGCGTATCAGCCTGGCCTAGAACGCGCCATCGCTGCGAATCCGTCTGCTGGCGTTATCGCCAAGCGCCAGTTCGACCAGCAATGGGGCGCGAACTTCGACCCGAACATCTTCAAGTACTACAACGCGATCAAGGCTGGTGACACTGGCGAGCAGCAGGCTATCGTTAAGCAGTTGGGCGGCCTGAACTCAAAAGGCTACAACGACATGATGCAGAAGGCTCAGAACCTCCAGAAACTGTCTAATACTGGCGGTTCTCAGTAATGGACGATCTGCTCGCCACGATCCAAAGCGGAAACCCGAGCGCGTCGCCGGCCGGACCAGCGCCGGCTGCGTCGTCGGCTAGTGGCGCATTCAGTCCCTCCCAGAGCTATGGCACGCCAGCAAAGCTGCTCGACAATCTCGCGTGCGAGGAAAGCAGCGGCGACCAGTATGCTATTAACCCGAAAACCCAGGCCATGGGTCCGTACCAATTCACCCCATCCACTGTAGCCATGCTGCAAAAGCAGGGCGTCAAGTTCAACCCATTCGACCCGCAAGAAGCGCGTAATGCTGCCGACTACTATTTGCAGCAACTCAAAGGGCAGAACGGCGGCAGCTATGAAGGCGCTTTGAAGGCCTATGGCGGGTTCAAGACCGCCGACCCTACACAGTATGTCGCGAAGGCGATGAGCGGTGTAACGGGCCAGCAAAGCGCGCCGGCACCGACGATTCCAGGGCAGTCGAACTCCGGTGCTCAGCCACAGAGCGACTCGGGTCCAATGTCGGATCTATTCTCGACGCTCCAGCAGGGTCCATCGCAACCTTCGAAGGTTGCGCAACCTGCCGCGCCCGCACCTGATAAGCAGCCTCCGGCGCAAGGCGGATTTCTCGCTGGCCTAGGCCGGTCGACGGCTGGACTCGCAGATACAGTGCTAGGCGCTCCTGGCGCTGCTGCTGGCGCCGCTGACTACGCTGTTCGTCGTGCATTTGGACAGAATCCCCAGCAAGCGCAGCAGAGCTCCGCAGGCGACTTCGGCGGATCAGTCCATCCTGTCGGCAACGCTTTCGGCGTGACCAACACGCCCGAGTACCAGAATGAAGCATCACAGCAAGCTACGCAGGCCGTAGGCAATGTGGTCGGGAAAGGCGTTAATGCAGTGGCCAGTGCAACCGGTCTACCGCCGCAAGACGTTTCCAATATGGTGGGGTCTGCATCGATGTTGGTCCCCGGTGCGGCTCACCTCGCTGCTCCGCTAGCGAAAGGCGTGGCGAACGAAATCGGCTACGCCGCTTCTGCTGCTGGCCAAGGCATAAAGGCTGCGGCTGGCGCTGTCGGAGATGCAGCGTCTGATGCCGCGAAAGCAGTTGGGCAGACAGCGGGCGACCTCAAGAACGCGACCAGCGTGGCGACTGGGATCAAGACGCCTCAACAAGTCGCTACCGAGCAAGCTGCTGGGCAAGCATCTATACCTGTTGTAGGCGCTGGTGCTGCAGGCCGTCCGAGTATGGGCGCGGCGGGAACCTCGTTCGCGCAGCAGGCTGCGGCCGAGGGCGTTCCCGATGCGCTTGTCGGGAAAATTGCCGCGGCGGAAAAGAGTGGCACCTTGAACCCCGTCTCAGCAGGCCGGCACATCGAGGCCGGTTCTTTGCCAGTTCCGATCGATCTGACTGCCGGACAAGCGAGTAGCGACGTGCGTTTACTCTCCGACGAATTGAATGCTCGAGGAAAGAACCCTGAACTGGCGAACCGCTTCAATATGCAGAATGGCCAGATCGCTGACAACCTCAGTGCGATCCGGGATCAAGTCTCGCCAAACGTAAATGTTCCCTCTGGCGCGCCGACGGGACAAGCGCTTGTTGATGCATACAAGCAGATGGACGCGCCGATCACGCAGCAGATTTCTGATCTGTATTCCAAGGCACGCGGCGCCGACGGCACACCCGCTTTGGTCAACGCTGCGCCGCAGATGAAAGATTTCGCTTCGCAGATCGGTCCCACACGGTTCAATGCGCTGCCATCTAACGTTCAACAGATCTTCCGCGACGCAAGCGCCAATCAGGTATCTCTCCCGGCTGGCTTCGAGCAGAACGGTTCGTCAGTGCGTCCGATGAATGTCGGCGACTTGATGGATATCGATAAAACGCTCTCGGGAGCCATGCGCGGCGCCACGGATGGTTCAGTTCGGCACGACATCGGCGCACTGCGCGATAGCGTCGTGAATTCTCAGCTTGACCCTTCGGCGGCGGGATCGGACGCCTTCGCAGCGTACAAGACCGCGCAGGCGAGTGCGCGAGCGCGTTTCCAAGCGATGGACTCGGACCCAGCCTACAAAGCCGCAGTGAACGATATAGCGCCCGCGGGAGAGCCTTCTGCGCTGGCCGATGACTTCGTGCGCAAGTACGTGGCTGGCGGGAAGACTTCAAACGTACAGAACATGATGCAGAACCTGTCGAATGATCCGGTCAATTCGGAGCTCGTCGCTTCCGGGTTGATGGACCATATCAGGAGCCAGGCCGGTGTCGACCTACGCACTGGGTCGGGGAATATCAGTCAAGCGGGCCTGAATAAATCCCTTCAAAACTTGGGCGATAAGACGCGCATTGTGCTCGGTCCAGAGGCATCGCAGACGGTCGAGAAACTCGGCAATGTTGCGCGCTACACGCAGGAGCAACCGCGAGGCAGCTATGTCAATAACAGCAACACATTTGTTGCGTCGGTCGCAAACGCTGCCAAGTCATCGGCAGAGGGTGCGGCTAACGTTGCGGCTCATGGGATTCCCGTTGGAACATGGACCCGGCAGGCACTCGCAAGGCGTGCTGATGCAAAATCCGTGGCCAGCTCGCTTGAGCCGGGTGCCGGACTTAAGTCGGTTCCGCTCAATCAATTACTCAATAAAACAAAGGGGAATCCTTAATGGTTTCCCTATGCCTTTGTAAAGCGGCCCGTTCTTTCGTCTCTTCCGCCGCGCTTATTAGCGAGTTGCTCTTTTCTGGTCGCCCAACGGAAATTATTCGGCGCGTATGGCCCATCATTATCGACGCGATCAATTTCGAGATTCCCGGGCCTTTCTCCGACGTCAGCGAGAAAATATGGGAAATTCAGCCATCTATCACAGACGACTATTCCCCTGCCACCATAGCAATGGAAGGCTGGATTTTCCGGATTGTTGCAGCGATCTATCATTGCTCGCCATACCCAATAAAGAGGCGTATTAGATTTTCCGCTCCGAATATACTTCCTTCCTGTCGGAGTAACACATCCGCAAGATATGAGCACGCTTTGCCGGAAACCACTGATGATTTTTTCGTTTCCACAAGAGCATTTACAGAGCCACTGCGTCGACTTCCCATCCCCCGATCCCCTAGGAATTCTTCGAATAGCGGTCAGTTCGCCATGAACTTCGCCCGGTTGGATCCGTGTATTTTTATTCGGCATCTACCGCTCCTAACCATAAATACTGTTTCTGGATAATATCATGGGAACGTCTGTCGTTCAGGCACCTGACGCAATATTGCAATTTTTCAATAATGCGGGGCTACCAAATGTCGGTGGAAGTCTGCTAACCCAGGTTGGCGGCGTCAACTATCCAACATTCGAGGATGCTGCTGGTAGCACTCCGCTGCCTAATCCGATCCCTTTGAACTCCCGTGGCGAGATTTCCAATTCGTCCGGTGTATCGAGTCAGCTTTTCCTTTTCGATGCGGTCGTTTATACCTTCACGCTATTCGATGCACACGGAAATCAAATTTGGGTTGCCGAAAATGTCACAAGCGGCGGGGCAGAAACAGGCAGCATGACCGACGAAGGCCCATTCCTGGCCGGACCAACATTTACCGGTTCCATCACTGGAACTGCATTGACTATCAGCGGAGTGACCGGATCGGTTGCCATTGGTCAGACGTTGTTCGGCGCTGGTGTAACCGCAGGAACGACGATCACGGGGGGGGCCGGTACCTCATGGACCGTCAGCACACCGCAAACCGTCGCCTCTGAGCCAATGTCCTCGGCAGGCACAGATCAGTTTGCGCCTGGATTCAGCACGGTCCTGACCCTGGTCGGTTTCTATGGCAGCAAGTCGAATCTATGGATCCAGTTCGATGCTGCCTCGCAGGGAGAGGATACGTTTGGCCTCAATAATTTCACGTTGACCTTCAATGCTCCTATCCCCATTGGTGTTCAAGCTATCTACATAAAAGGAGGCACTACAGTCAGTATTGGTGCACCCGGAACAGGGACAGTTACAGATTCCACCGTAGCCGCCAATGCAGGGATCGAGGCATCCAAGCTTTCCTATACTGCGCCCTACACTGGCGCCGTCGCTGAAACTGTCCAGGCACGGCTTTCAAATTCGGTCTCGGTAAAGGATTTCGGGGCAACCGGCAATGGTACAACTGACGATACGACAGCATTCCAGAGCGCCATCAACTCGGGCGCCACTCGGATCAGCGTGCCGGCTGGCACCTATCTGATTACCAAGACGCTCAACTTCACGAATCGTGGGAGCGTGCCTTTAGTCATAAGTGGCGACGGGGGATACTTAGAACAAAATACGGGGACAACGCTTCTATTCCAGACGGGCACATGGATGGCCGATATGACTGGCTGTCAATTCCTACATCTAGAGCATATGCGCTGGTTTTCCAATGGCGCCGCGACTGGTTTTTCGACGCTAGGCTGTCTGTACGCGAGGTCAACTGTAGTCGGCTTCGCCATATTCAACTCGATGTTCAAGATGATCATTGAGTTGCCGTCAAGCTCAGGAAGTAGCGCGGGGTCTATCGCGCTAGCAGACAACTGCATGGAAAATTGTCTGTTCGATATGTGCTGGTTTCTTTCCGACACTCCTTATGCTTCCACATTGGCGAATGAGTTAAGTTTCGTGTCAACGTACGCGACAGTCGCTAACACTACGTTCAGCAATACCGACAAAACGTTTAGGCAATGTATTTTCTTGGCTAGGAACGGAACGGGCTGCTTCTTACAGGGAGTGGCCGATACCACATTTGATCAGTGCAATTGGTCTCTAAATGGCGCTCTAGGCGGCGCCATAGCCGCAGCCATGACGATTTTGTCATCGGCGGATGGTTACCAGAACTGCTCAAACATACGATTCACTGGGGATTTTGAATCATTCCCAGCAATCGCAGCACTTACCGGAAATACAGAAGGCCTCGTATTCGACTGCACCTCGGCGGGCCTGACAGGTTCGGCATATATCCTAAACACATCGGGCACCACTCACGATGGCATGAAGGTAAAGGTTAATACGCTGTCCGGAGCGCAATTGAAGATGATCCTCACTAGCTCCGGATCATCGATAGTGAACAATGCCGAAGTCCATATGAATAATGGGCAGACACTACTAGATGGGGCACTCACGATCAATGGCGGGACGATTTACGGCGGAGCAAATGATCTTTCCAATTCTGGCGTTCTGTCGATCGCTCCAGCATCAAGTTTTATCGCAACTTACGAGAACTCAAAGCTGACTGGGAGCGTGTCTTGGGCGCCAGGTTCTGTGCCCGGCAATAGTACCGTTCTGTTTCCCGGAACAGTTACAGTGCCTGGCGCGGTAGGAGGGTCTTCCGTAGCAGTAAAGGTGCCATATGCGATACCATTTTGTATCGCTAGTGGCTTCGTAACGACCAGCAATCAGGTTGAGCTTATGCTTTCCAATGTCAACGGCGCTGCATCCGCAGCTTTCGGTACTGGCACTTGGATAGTGGAAGTGAAGAAGGTCTACGCTTGAGGATGAAAATGAAACGACTATTTATCTCACTGTTCAGTGCAGCATCGATCTGTGCACATGCTGCCACAAATCTCCCGATCCAACTGATAAGCCCGGTTGGTTCGACAAGTGGACAGGCAATAGTTTCAACCGGAGCTTCGAGCGCGCCGGCTTGGACTGCGGTAGTTGGCGCATCATCTCCGACAATCACGACTCCGAATATTATCGGTGTAACTAATACATCAAATGCGGCAGCTGGAAGCGTAGGAGAGGTCATAACAGCACAGAGTGGGGCAGTTTCTCTCTCGACATCGACATCGACAAATATCATAAGCATTCCGCTAACTCCTGGCGATTGGGATGTTCGCGGGAATGTTGAGTATGATCCGGCTGGCACGACGATTTTTGTGCAGTCTGTATCTGGAATTTCTGTTACTTCCGCCACTCTTCCAAGTTCACCATTGAAGGCCGTGAGTAATTACCCAAGCATAGCTGGCAATCAGCAGTCTTCTTTTTTGCCAATTACCCGCGTCAACATTTCTTCTCCAACTACAGTTTTTGTAGTTGGATTTGCAGGGTTTACGGTTAGCACTTTGACTGCAACAGCATACATTGCTGCTCGACGTATTCGCTAAGGAAGCAAAATGAGCCTTGATCAAGCGATTCCATGCCGCTGGTGTTCGCATTTCCACGGCGATATTTGTCCGCATGTTAAGGCGCTAGAATTCGCAGAGGATGGCGTGACTGTCATTCGCGTTGAGTTCCTAACGCCGAACGATCGTCTGCATACCGATATTCCGCACGGAGCGAAGTCATGACATTAGACGGTGGATGGGCCCTGATCATATCAGGCATCCTAGTGATCGTCGTGGGAGGCGCTAGTGCTCTCATATGGCGCCATGTGGATAATGCACAAGGCGACGCGAATGAGGCCCGCAAGGAAGTTATAGAGCTTTTGAAAGAGATGCACAGGTTCAAGGAAGAGAGTCTGCGTTTCGAGACATACGTCGAAAAAACGTTTGCACGCGTCTCGGGGGTGGAGCGCATGGAGACGATTCTATCGGCAACGATGGTGCGCTTTGAAACGAAGCTGGATTCACTTCTAGGCCACAGAGTAACGACTCATGGCTAGAATATCAATCGACCTGGCAGGAGGCCAGAACCGAATTGCATTCTTGGATATGGTCGCAGGGAGCGAAGGCACTGTGACCGATCCTGCAACCCTGGACGATGGGTATGATGTACTCGTAACTGGTATGAATGGACCGCAGCGGTTCGATAGCTACGCGTCGCACCCTGACGTGCTGGTGACAGTAAATACCAGCGGACTTCAATCTACTGCTGCGGGCCGGTATCAGCTTCTCTATCGATACTGGCTCGCGTACCAAGCGAACCTCAATTTGCCCGACTTCAGCCCGATCTCGCAGGATAGGATTGCATTGCAGCAGATCAGGGAAAGAGGCGCTCTTCCATTTATCGATGCCGGTAATTTCCCGAAGGCAGTTTCTTTGTGCTCGAATATTTGGGCTAGCCTGCCCGGAAATGGGTACGGTCAGCATCAGAACACTATCGCGACGCTTATGTCAGCCTATCAGTTGGCTGGCGGCACTTTATCGGTCGGAGTTGCTTCATGAATTCAACCATAACAACATATATTGTTTCCTGCTTCCTATATAGCTTATGGGCGGCTCTCGTGATCTTGGGCAAGGCAGACTCACAACCGCTTACGATCGCGCTAGGGGCTGGTGTAGCCACCTTGCTGGGCTTCCACGGCGCATACCAAGCAATCACTAAACTCCAAGCGGTCGAGCCAGACCCTTTGGCCCAGGCCGGTGCGCAGAAATAGACGAGACCGGCAAAAAAGTTTTTCCGCAGTCCAACCCTAGTAAAGAGGTGATCACCATGTCCAGCACCACTGCATCATCGATTTTCGCGCAACTCGCGCAACTCGCCGCATCGGAAGCATTTCCGCCTGTGCTGACGCTCGTCAATTCGACGCTGGCAGATATCGAAGCCAATCCCGCAGAATGGGTGAACCCTGCATCCGCCACGATCAAAGGAACCGCATTCGTTGCGAATCTGGTAGCTACCCTGCCCGCCATCGAAAACGCCGCTGTTCCGGCCGCTGCTCAGCTCATCAGTGCCGCGCTCGCCGCCATCAGCGCAAAGCTAGCGGCTCCCGGCGCGCTCACCCCGACTTCGGTGGGAACCGCAATTGGCAACGACATCACCGGCACGGCTGCTGCGACTCCAGCACCCGCTGCTGTCGCCGGTATCGCAGCGAGCTAAGCCATGGGTGCCGTAACCTTCCAATTCGTCGAGGGGAGGGGCCTCAGCTCCTCTCTAATTGAATGGTTTGATCACGACCGTTACTCTCATGTCGATCTCGTCTTGCGAGACGGCACGTTGCTAGGCGCCCGCGACGATATGATTCTAGGCATACCGGCAGGTGTGCAGATTCGCCCGTCCAGTTATGTGGACGGGGAATCAGTTCTCAGGGTGTCGGTGCCGTGCACAGACGAGCAGGAAGCGGCGTTCTACGCCTATGCTCAAGAACAGGTGGGGAAGCCATATGACCAAGAAGCCATTGCCGCCTTTGTGGTGGGTCGGAATTGGCGCGATCCTAACGACTGGTACTGCTCTGAGCTGGGCGCTGCTTGCACTGAGAAAAGCGGGATTGTTCCGCCGTTGATTGCGCCTTGCAACAAGATAGCGCCTGGAGATTTGGCGCTGCTTTTGTCTGCTCTGGTTGAGATTCAGCCGTGATTAGCGAACTCTCCGTGAAGTCTTTCCCTGGCCTCATGAAGAGCGTTGCCAGCCTCTTCCTTCGATATGAAATATCCCACGCATTTTTGCTTCCCATTGGATTGAAGTCGAGCTACCCATCTCGCACTGTATTTATGCCAAAACACTCCTTTTATTCCAGAAGTGTTATCAGTTCTAATCGACGCGTTTTGGGCGTTCTGCGAGTGTGTAGCATGCCTCAGATTAAAGAAGCTATCGTCCGATCTGCAGGTATTGCGATGGTCTATTTCATGTTCAGGGAAGACGCCGGTCATATATAACCAGGCGAGCCTGTTGGCCTTGTAGTTTTTGTTATCGACCATGATCTTTCTGTAGCCATCCGGCTCTATTGATCCTGCTAGATCGCCAGGCTTCAGACGATTAGAGGAAGGCTTGACCCAAGTGAATATCCCTGTTTCGGGATCATAGTGAAGGACTTCTTTTAGGCGTTCTTGAGTAAGCATTTGATCTCCGGTCAAGGAAGTCTGTGGTGTGCGGCAAGCGTTGACTAGACGCTGTTCGGATGCCTCCTAGCCGCACTAAAATCATACCATTCAGTCGTCCGACTCGCCGCGCTCAACGTCTAGGGCGCGTATATCCGCTTTACGATGGTTGGTCTTAGTCACCTTGGTCTTAGTGCCAAGGTGGTACTTCCCGCAGACGTGGCAGCGATATGGCACGCGGCGCAGGCTATGGATCCGGTGCTTGCTGCGGTTTGTGACCTTCTTCGCTGCTTCGAGCGATTCGAAGGGCACCTTACCGATACATAGCTCTGCGTCGTCTTTCATAGGAGTCCCTTTTCAGACATCTTGTGGCAGCATTGCCAACCGGCCATCCAGATTAGCCGGCTTAAAATACCTTGCTTCCATGCCGCATTTCTTCGGCTCGAGTCGCTGCTGATCACATGTTTCATATAAGCCACCACGCTTAGTTCCATCGACAGGATTATAGGTCACAGGGGTAGGATTTTTCATGCATTGCGCAGCGACGAAAAATGCGAAACCTGGGAGTAGAATGCCGCCATCGCCTGATGATGACGCTTTGTAGTAAATTCAATCTTTACAGAATTTCATAGTACCCAGCATATAAGTATCGCCAGCAGGGCGAACAAGCCCAATCTAACGAAGGTGTAAATTCGGTCGTCTTTGGCGTACGTTTCAGCGCGCCGCTTTTCCCAAGTCTCGTGATCACCACGCCGCTCTTTCGCCAACTTCCAGGCAGCGTAGGCTTCGACGGCTGTGCTGCCCGTACCTACAACATCATCGCCGGGGATTGTGCACTCAAGCACTCCGCCGCCTATGTTGCAGTTGAACATCCCGACCAGCGAGTTGTAGTGCCAGCCTGCAGCTTGGATGTGGGGTTTCATTTCGGGTCTGCTCCGTAATAAGGAGGCCCAGCTTGCTGCCCTTGGTTCTGCACACGCTGCATATCTTCTGGCGATTGCACGGTATATAGGCCACCCCAATGGCGGTTGTGGTCCATGAAGTCTTCAAAATTCCGCCGCCGAGCCAATTCCATCTCTAGTTCGGAGACCGTAAAATTCGCGAGTTTGTTTTCCATTTCAAGATCCTTTGGTACGGGCAGCGTCGATAGCTTCGTCTACGGTTTCCGGCTTGAACTTAACGCCATGGAATGCCTTTCCCACTGAAAGGTAGAATGCGCATATCCCCGGCTCGCTCTTATCGCGCAGCCACCTATACCGCTCTGCATCAACTGCTAGCGCCTCGACCGCCGAGCGGAGTTTCGCTATTGCTTCTCGGTGCTTTTTGGAATCAGCCCCAGGAACGTAGCCCATCAGAGGAATTGCCAGGGTCTCGCATTCAAAGGCCAAAAGCATAACCTGCTCGACCGTTGGCGCTACTGTGGGGTTGGGTGTTGGGGTGGTCATGATTTATCTCCATGCGCAGCGGTCTTCATAAAGACGAGCCAGTGTGTGAGCCCTTTGCGGCCGCTTAGATGGCCAAAGAGCGGCTTGACCTCAGCCAACGCCAAAACCTCACTCACCTT
>Ga0302220_10000219_pt1 | contig 51509 bp, 42 predicted proteins | sample II_Palsa_E1_3_FD_194572 | JGI IMG/M metagenome (GOLD analysis project Ga0302220, IMG submission 194572) | Peat permafrost microbial communities from Stordalen Mire near Abisko, Sweden - II_Palsa_E1_3 | ecosystem: Environmental > Terrestrial > Soil > Palsa > Peat permafrost | place: Sweden...
GCCGACGGTTCCGCTGCATGACGCTGGTTGGCGACTTCCCCCACTCCGTACTCTCCCCGTGACCGGCATCGCCCTGATCCACGCAGCGACGGATCGCCACCGGCCGGGCATTGGCCTGATTCCGGCGGAGTCTGTCCTCAAAATGACAACGTTGTCAACACGTCCATCAAAAATTTCCGAAGCATTCGATGTGGCGCCGCAGCATAGCTGTCACGACATTCCAAGAGATCACCTTAGCTAGCCACTCAAATGGCTTTATATGGCGCGATTCAGAAGTCCATTGCGACATCGAAGGACATGCTGCGGCACCGCACAACCGGTCTGATATGGCCGTCTTTACGGCCCGATCCCAGCCATGAACAGGTCACCTTGGCACGGCTCGGATTGACAACGTTGCACTTTTTGGCGAATAAGGAGACATTCCAGACTGTCCGGTCATTCGACCGTTACCAGCACGGCCGATCTTTGGGGGAGAACACACATGGCAACAACGCTGGCGGCGGCGCCGACCGACCGTTCGAATATCGGGCCGATGATGATCATCGGCGTGCTGTTTTTCATCTTCGGCTTCGTCACCTGGCTCAACGGGCCATTGATCACTTTCGTCAAGCTCGCTTTCCAGGTGCAGGACGCCTATGCGTTTCTGGTGCCGTTCGCGTTCTACATTTCCTATTTCGTGTTCTCGCTGCCCGCATCGATGGTCCTGCGCCGCACCGGCATGAAGAAAGGCATGGCACTGGGCCTGTTCGTGATGGCAATCGGCGCGATGATGTTCGGTCAGTTCGCCACCATGCGCGTGTTTTTCGGCGCGCTGGCGGGATTGTTCGTGATCGGCGCCGGCTTGTCGTTGCTGCAGACCGCCTCGAACCCTTACATCAGCATCCTGGGGCCGATCGACAGCGCCGCGCAGCGCATAGCCTTCATGGGCATCTGCAACAAGTTCGCCGGCATCCTCGCACCGCTGCTGATCGGCGCGCTGGTGTTGCACGGCATCGGTGACCTCGACCAGCAGGTGAAGGCCGCCGACCCGGCGACGCGCACCATGCTGCTCGACACTTTCGCCGCCAAGATCCACCTGCCCTACATGATCATGGCCGGCGCACTGGTGCTGCTGGCGGTCTGGGTGGTGCGCTCCTCGCTGCCCGAGATCAAGCCGGCCGGCGCCAACGACGAACGCGCCATCGGCCACAGCGGGCGCAGCATCTTCAGCTTCCCGCACCTGTGGCTGGGCGTGTTGTGCCTGTTCCTGTACGTTGGCGTGGAAGTGATGGCGGGCGACGCAATCGGCACCTACGGCCAGGGTTTCGGGCTGCCGTTGGACCAGACCAAGTTCTTCACCGCCTTCACGCTGGGCGCGATGCTGCTGGGCTATGTCGTGGGCCTCCTGGTGATCCCGCGCTTCGTCTCGCAACAGCGTTACCTGGCAGTATCGGCAATGCTCGGCGTGCTGTTCACGCTCGGTGCTTACATCACCCACGGCTACGCCTCGGTGATGTTCGTCGCCGCGCTGGGCTTCGCCAACGCGATGATGTGGCCGGCGATCTTTCCACTGGCGATCAAGGGGCTCGGCCGACACACCGAAGCGGCTTCTGCGCTGTTGATCATGGGTATCGTGGGCGGCGCGTTGATTCCGCAAGTGTTCGTGCATCTGAAGGAGCACATCGATTTCCAGCTCGCGTTCGCCCTGCTGATGCTGCCGTGCTACCTGTACATTCTGTATTACGGCATGCGTGGTCACCGGATCGGCCAGGAGCATGCGGGGTGAGTCATGTATTCGCTACGGTCATGACCATACGCTAGGATGCACGAGGCGCTGCTGGCGCCCCTTATTTTCGGATGCAAGAGGTTCGCGGGTGCGCAGTGCCACCATCAAGGATGTCGCAGAACGGGCAGGCGTCTCGCTGAAGACGGTGTCGCGGGTCATCAACAATGAACCGTCGGTGCATGCGCGCACGCGGGCGAAGGTACAGCGGGAGATCGACGCACTCGGTTACCAGCCCGACCCTTCCGCACGCAGCCTGCGCAGTACCCGTGCCTATGCACTGGCGCTGGTTTACGACAACCCCAACGCGCACTACATCATCAACCTGCAACGCGGCGTGCTGTCGGTGTGTCGCAGCAGCGGCTTCGGCCTGCAGATCCATCCTTGCGACGCGTCCTCGCCGAAGCTTGCGGACGAGCTGTGCGAACTGGTGCGCCGTTCACGGCTGGCCGGGCTGGTGCTGGCGCCGCCGATGTCCGAGCAGCCGGAGCTGATTCGCACGCTCAGCGAAGCGAAGATCCCGTTCATGCGGATCATTTCGGCACGCAAGGACCCGCAGGATGGTTATCCGTGCGTGTACGTGGATGACCGCGACGCCGCCTATGCGATCACCGAGCACCTGATCCAGCTCGGCCACCAGCGCATCGGTTTCTTGTGGGGCGGCCACGAGCATCGCTCCAGCCAGGAGCGCTACCAGGGTTACGAGGATGCGCTGAAGGACTATGGCATCACGCTCGATCGCAAGCTGATCGTGCCAGGCGACTACACCTTCGACGACGGTTTCCGCGGCGCACGCAAGCTGCTGGCGCTGAAGGATCGGCCCAGCGCGATCTTCGGCTGCAATGACGAAATTGCTGCCGGCGTGCTTGCAGCCGCGCATTCCGATGGCATCAACGTGCCCTACGACTTGTCGATCGCCGGCTTCGAGGACAGTCCATTCTCCAAGCAGTCATGGCCGGCACTGACCACCGCGCGACAGGCCACCGAGGAGATTGCACGGCATGCCGCGCAACGGTTGATCGACGACCTGCAACGCGACGCCAACGGCGAACCGGTCAACAGCACCAACGAGGGCTTCAGCCCCGAACTGGTGGTGCGCGGCTCGACGGCGCCGCGGCATACCGCACCGCCCAAACGCTGAGCGTCCGGGCGGCACGAACGCCATCAGCCAACTCGGATGACCGCCCTCTCTGCGCCGTCGAACCGCCTCCATCCACATCAACATCACCCTCCCCACGTCATCCCGGCGCAGGCCGGGATCGCTTTTGCTGATGACTCACGTTGCGTTTCCGTAGCGATGACCAGCTTCGCTGTGGTGAAGCGATTCCGGCCTGCGCCGGAATGACGAAAAAAGTGGGGCCTGCGCAAGTCTGAAGAGTCGACAAAGTGGGCTATCCAGACAACCTCAATGCCTCACGTTGTCGGTCTGCTCGATGAAGCGGGCCACGTTGTCGTGCAACTGCTTCAACGACGCTTCGTGCGCATACACCATGTGCCCGGACGGATACCACGAGTAGCTGATGTTGCCCTCGAGGCTGGCCGGGATCGGCAGGTGATGCATCTCGTAGTCGGCGGCAAAGAACGGCGTGGCCAGATCGTAGTAACCGCCGTTCAAGTACACCTTGAGGTTGGGATTGGTCTTCATCGCGGTAGCCAGGTCCGGCATCACATTGGTCGAGGACTGCAGCGCCTCACCCTGCACGCCCGGCGCCTTGTGCGCGAAATCCCAGTGATCGATGTCGGCATATTCGCGGTACTGCTGGCCGTCGCCAAACTTCAGGTCGCGCCGCACGTAGTCGTTGAACGCGGCGATATAGGCCGAGCTGATCGCCGAGGACTGCGGGTCGTAGTCGGACTCCTTGCTCAGCGGATCAATCGACGGCCCCGCAAAGCGGCTGTCCAGCCGGCCGGTGGTGGTGTCTTCGCCAGTCTGCAGCTCGTGCTCGAACATGCCGCCGCTGACGCGCAGGTTCGCCTTCAGCAGATAGGCCACCGACAGACCGGTGTACTGATGCAGTTTCTCCGCCACTGCCTGCTTCTGCGCGTCACTGAGCCGCGAGCCGGCCATCAACGCCTGCGTGTAATCACCCAGCGCATACCGTTTGACCTCCTCGAGGAACGGCTCCAGTTCCGCCGGTTGCGACGGCAGCTTGTGGTGGTAGAACGCGGTAGCCGCGAACGTGGGCAACGCCAGTTCGTACGGCAGGTCGATGCCTGGATTGAACTCGGGGCCGTCGATGCTGGTGTCGAAATTGAGGATCTGCGAGAGCAGGATCACGCCGTTGAGATCGACGCTGTTTTCATTCTCCAGGATGTTCGCCAGCACCGCCGAGCGGGTGGTGCCGTAGCTTTCGCCGAACAGGTATTTCGGCGAATTCCAACGGCCGTACTTCGACAGGAACTGGGTGATGAACTGGGCGAACGCATGACCGTCGCCATCGACACCGTAGATCGCCTTGCGCCTATCCTTCATCTGCTCGTCGCGCTTGGACTTGTCGGCATCATCCGCGATCAGCCGGCTGAAACCGGCGCCGGGCGCATCGATGAAGACCACGTCGGAAGCATCGAGCAGGCTGTAGTCGTTGTTGACCAGGCCATACGGCGCGGCCGGCGTGTGCGTGTCGTCAGCAGTGACCACCCGCTTCGGCCCGAACGCACCCATGTGCAGCCATACCGTGGCGGAGCCGGGACCGCCGTTGTAGATGAAGGTGATCGGTCGCTTGGTGGCCTCGGCACCCTTCTTGAAATAGGCGACGTAGAACATGCTCACTTGCGGCTCGTTCTCCTTGTCGCCACTGCCGTGCAGCACCAGCGTACCGGCTACCGCCTTGTAATCGATGCGATGACCTTCGACCGACACCGATCCCTCACTGCTCGATGATTGCGGCTGCAGCAGGGCAGCATCTGGCTTCGCGTCGGGCTTGGCCTTGTCGTCCTTCTTGTCGTCGGGACCGGCGATGGCAACAGTGCTGAGCAGCAACGCGGCAAGGGCCGCAGCAAGGGGGAGTTTACGCATGGACGGGACATCCTCAGCTGGCAGAGGCGCAACGCGCCCCGGGGAGACTGCAGCATAGGCACCGATACCACGCGCTTTCATATCCCAGAAGTCACCTTCTCGCCGCGCGACGCTAGCTGCGTGCAATCAACACGATCGCCAACAGGGCCAGCAGCACGCCGCCGAGGTTGAGCCGGCTCAACCGCTCGCGGAAAGCCAGTACGCCGACCAGCGCACCAAGCGCCACCACGCCGATGTTCATGCTGGCAAACACCAGCGCCGGATGTTGCGGCAACGCGCGATGGCCACGCAGGTAGAACAGGATGTTGCCGAAGTTGGCCAGCCCCAGCGCCACGCCGCCCAACGCGCTGCGCATGGTGAAGCGGGTATGACCACGCAGGCGTCGCCATAGCTGCAGCACGAACGCGACCAACAGCGCCAGCGCGAACATCGCCTGTAGCGACGCACCCAGCGGCACACCGGCCAGCGCCACGCGTTTGAACAGGATATCGATCGCGCCGAAGCCCCCCAGCACCAGCAGCGGATACAGCCAGCCGGCGAAGCCACTGTTCGTCGTGACCTGCCCGCTGCGCCACACCATGCACAACAGCGCAAGCAGGCCCAGCGCGATGCCCATCGCCTTGAGGGCGCTGAGCTGCTCGCCGAACAGCACGAAAGCCGCCAGCAGCGAGATCAACAGCGACAGCCGTTGCGCCGCATCGCTGCGCACGATGCCGGCGTGCCGTACCGACGCGCCCAGCGCGAGAAAGATCGTCGGCAGCAGCACGCCCAGCCCCGCCAAGGCGAGCCATGGCGCGCCCGGCTCGCGCAAGCTCGCCAACGACGGTTGCAAGAGCAGTGCAGTAAGCGCCCCGGCTACCACATAGTTCCAGGCGATCGCCTGGCCCACATCGACATCGAGGCGGCGCGCCAGCTTCAGCAGTACTGACACCAGCACGCTGCAGATGACGCTCAACAATACGTAGATCACCCCGACACTCCCGTCATGCGTCGGTCACCCGCGCAGATTCTTGACCAGCATGAACACGGCGACGGCGACGATCGCCAGCGCGAAGACCACGTGCAGCGTGCCGCGGGTTTTCGCCAGCCTATGTGCGCCCAACGCACCGAGCCAACCGCCAAGGATACCGCCCGCGATGAACCCGGCTGCCGCACGCCAGTCGATCAGGCCCGAGGCGGCGTAGTTGAGTGCGGTGGTGGTGGCGAACGCGCCCACCGAAAACAGCGAGGTGCCGATCGCCTCGATGATCACCATGCCGCTGGCGAACATCAGTCCCGGCACGATCAGGAAGCCGCCGCCGATGCCGAAGAAGCCGGACAGGCCGCCTGCGCCAAAACCTACCGCGCCCAGCCGCGGAAACAGGTGCGGCAGCGGATAACGGTCCGCACCGCCGCCACGTCGGCCGCGCAGCATCAATGCAGCCACCACCAACATCAGCACGGCAAAGAGCACCAGCAGGCGCTGGCCATCGACCAGCTTGCCGAGGGTCGAGCCGACGAAGGCACCGATGACCCCGGTCGCGGCGAACGTGAATGCCGCCTTCCAGCGCACGTGACCCGCGCGCGCATGCGGGATCAGGTTCGCGAACGCGTTCACCGCGACGGCCACCGCGCTGGTGCCGATCGCCAGATGCGGATCACGCACGCCCACCACGTACAACAGCAACGGCGTGGCCAGGATCGAACCGCCACCACCGATCAGCGCCAGCGAGAAGCCCACCAGCGAACCGCACACGATCGCGAGCAGGTCAGGCAGCAGGATGCTCAACGCGCCGCAGCCTCTTGCAGGCGCGGTCGCAGCGCGTTGAGGTCGTAACCGGCCCTGATCGCGGTCCGCAGGACATCCTCCAGCGGCTGGCTGCGCGCGGCAGCAAGTGCCCACAGCATGGTCGAACGGGTGCCGGTGCGACAGAACGCCAGCACCGGCGCCGGCAGCGTGGTCAACGCCTGCGCAAACGCCTCCACCTGGACATCCTGCAATTGACCAGAGATCACCGGCAGATACTGATAAGTCATGCCATGGCGTTCGGCCAGCGCAGCGATGGCCGCACTGGCTGGCTGACCGGCAACCTCACCATCGGGCCGGTTATTGATCAGGCTGCGGAAGCCCTGCGCGGCGAGCAGGTCGACATCGGCTTCGTCGATCTGTCCGCTGACGCTGAGGGTGTCGGTGAGTTGCCGCAGCTGCATCGTGGGAAATCCTGCGCGATGAACACGTCATGCCGACGCGAGTTGAGAAACGTGCATGCGAAACCTGCAACTGCCGCGCCGGACCAGCCCTTCGTACCCGTCATCGACACGCATGGTAGCCCCGGAATCGACGCCGCGTCCGCACCCAGCGCAGCATGATCGCAAGGCCCGCAAGCCGCCATCGGCAAACCCGGCTTAAAAACCTGGAATGGCTCGAAGAGACTCAAATTCTTGCATCGGGTGCGGCATCAACGACCCTCGACCAGGGTCCAGGTCATGCTAAATTGACCCATTGAGCGTGCATCCACGATCCGGTAATACGCGTGTTCCGACGTAAGGCTTCCCGACAGGTCGTTTCATGGCTGGCCCTGCTGGCCATGGCGCTTATTGTCGTGATGCCGGTCATTTCCCGTGTCATGCCGATGCCGATGACGGGATCCATGCAAGGCATGGGGGACGCGTGTCCGCAGCGGATGGCCGGAGAGAAACATCCGGCGCCTGCTGATCCCGCCGACTCAACGGATCGATGCGGTTACTGCGTCCTGCTTGGCCATCAATCGATACTCGCCTCGAGCCAGGTGCTTCACCTGCTGCCGGCAGCGCCCGGCGTGGCCGAGTCGACATCCCTCCGGGTGCGCCGCATGGATGCGACCCCACGATTGAGTGCAGATCCACGCGGGCCACCGCGCATCGGCTGACACGCGGGCACGTGCGGGCCGCCACGATGGTGGCAAGCGCGCGCCATTCGATTATTGCCGCTGCTTTCCCGACGCCCGACTGCGCTGCATCGCGCCGTGTTTCCTGGCTGTCCGGGTGGTGCACCGGCAATCCTCAGCCTTTGCGGGCCACCCGCTGGCCTGGCTCCATTCATTGGGAACTCCATCTCATGCGCGTCGTGAATCTTCTTCGCACGTCCATGCCGCAGGGCAGACGTCAAGCACTGGCTGTACCAACCACTTCCCATTTCTCACCTTCCAAGCCAAGGCGGCGCAACGCCGGGAGGATCTCGGCGGGTTTGCTCGCGCTCGGGCTGCTTCCGCAGGTAGCGCATGCTTGCGCGACCTGCGGCTGCACCTTGAGCACCGACGCTGCCACCGGTTACTCCACGGCCTCCGGCTGGCGCATCAATGTGGATTACACCTTCATCGACCAGAATCAGCTTCGTCACGGAAGCAGCAAGGCGACGCCGGCCCGAGTGGTCAATCAGCCTTCCGATCCGTTGCTCGGCGGCGGCGAAATCGAAAAGGGCACCATCAACCGCTATATCAATTTCGCCGCAACCTACCGTTTCAATGCGGACTGGGGTGTGACCTTCGTGGTGCCGTATGTGCTGCGCGATCACGAGACCTACGGTACGCAGCTGCAGCCCTACACACCTGCCGAGAGTGCACCGGACCAGATCAGCAGCGCCCATGTCGCAGGCATCGGCGATACCAAGATACTGGCCAGCTACCAGGGTTTTCTGCCGACACACAATTTCGGCGTGCAGTTCGGCGTGAAGCTGCCGACCGGCAATTACGGCGGGCAGGCCGAGGATGGCAACCTGGTCGGTCATCCGGTGACGTTCCAGAACGGTCCGGGCCTTGGCCAGTCGCTGGATACCAGCTTGCAGGCCGGCACGGGCAGCACCGACCTCATCGTGGGCGCGTACTACTTCCAGCCGGTGAGCCAGAACTTCGATGCCTTCGTCAACGGGCAGTTCCAGGCCGCCGTCAAGGAGAACCTGGATCAGCCCGGCGCGGATTATCGCCCCGGCAACCTTGCCTCCATCAGCTTTGGCCTGCGCTATGAGGCGCACGCGAACTGGGTGCCGCAGGTGCAGATCAACTGGTTCCACAAGATGGCCGACCAGGGCTTCCTGGCCGACGCGCCCGACACCGAAGGCACCGTGGCCTATCTGAGCCCGGGCATCAGCGGCACCCTGACCAAGAACGTGCAGATGTATGCCTTCGTGCAGGTCCCTGTGTATAGCCACCTGCAGGGCTATCAGTTGTTTCCGGGATGGACGGGCACCGTCGGCATCAGCATCAAACTCTGAGCACAATCACCCATGGAATGAGTGTTGCCGGAAACGTCCGGCAACACTCCGCGAGATCATCCGAGCATGCCTATCATTCATCGCGTCACGCACAGCCTCTTCAAATCGATGGCCTGTCTTGTGCTGGCCGTCATCGCGCAAGTTGCGTTCGCCAACCAGCTGGAAGTGGGGCGGATGGCGCCACCCATCACGCTGCATACGCTCGACGGCAAGCAAATCAGCCTGCAAGACCTGCGCGGCAAAGTAGTCATCGTGACATTCTGGGCCACGTGGTGCGGCCCCTGCAGGGACGAGCTGCCCCTGCTTTCGCGATATGCGCTGGCGCACGCCGGCGACGGCCTGGCCATACTCGGTTTCAGCCTCGATAACCCGGATGACATCGAACAGGTACGCACCGTGGCACGTAGCTTGAGCTTCCCCGTGGGGTTGCTGGGCGATCCGCACGTACCCGGCTACGGACGCATCTGGCACCTGCCGGTCAGCTTCACGATTGACCGTGACGGCCGATTGATCGACAACGGATGGAAAGACCAGCAGCCGGCATGGACCAGCCGGCAGCTGGAACAAATCGTCACGCCTTTGCTGGATCGCGCGCACTGATGCGTGGCCATGGATTCGGTGGCTCGAATCCGCTGGGGCACTGTGGTAATCCGGACTCGCCACGGCGTACACCGCGGGATCGGCGACTCACCCATACCGCCGTGTCGGGCGAACTGCGACACGGCGTCGCGCAGCATTCCGCTTACTTTTGCGTGGGCTGCGAACCGAGCAGATGGCCGTTGACTTCGGTGCCGTACAACGACTGCGGCGTGTCGTGATATTTCGCCCGTGTCTCGGCGAGGTTGCCCGTATAGCGAGGGTCCTGCGGACGTTCGTGCGCATCCATGAACATCGCCACGTCCCATGCATCCTGGTCGCTCAGGCTGCCGCCGCGGCTCAGCGGCATGTTCGCCTTGATGAAGGCGGCGGCGTTGTCCAGCTCGTGCATGCCGGCGCCCCAGTTGAACGACTGCGGCCCCCACAACGGCGGGAACACATTGCGGCCGGCCACCTGCTGGCCCTGCCCGTCGGCGCCGTGGCACAGCGCGCAATTCGCCGCGTAGACCTTTTCGCCGCGCGCGTAATCCGCTGGCTGCGGCGGCTTGAAATCCTGCTTGGGATAACCGGCGCCCGGCAACTTCACACCGACCGGCGCGCCCTTGGCCATCCACCAGGAGTAGGTTTCCAGCGCGACCATTTCCGCGCTGTCGAGCGGTGGTGCCTTGCCGTTCATGCTGAAGCGGAAGCAGCCCTGCAGGCGCTCGCCGTACGTGTTCACCTGGCCTGTCTTCTTGCGGTATTGCGGATACATGCCGTAGGCGCCCCACAGCGGTGCCGAGTTCGCCAGTCGACCGGCATCGAGATGGCAGTTGCTGCAGCTGAGCGTGTTGCCGACATAGGCGCTGGCATGCGTCGGCGTGTCGGTGAAGATAGCGCGGCCCTGGCGGATCACATCACCGAGAGGGCCACTGGGGATTTCTGTTTCCGATGGCGGCTTAAATGTTGGTACCGCCGGCTTGACGGCGGCGCTGCTCGCGACTGTGCCTGATGCAGCCGGCACCGTACTGGCGGTAACCGGAGTAGATGCTTTCTGCGAGCAAGCATTCAACGCGCATATCGTGATGGTCGCAGCCAGCAAGGCGTGTAGGGTTCTCATGGCGTGGCCCCTTTCGCATCCAGCGGTTGCGCGGCAAACCAGTCGGCCACGTCGCTGATCTCCTGTGCACTGAGCGCATTCGACAGATGCTGCATCAACTGCAGCGGATCGTTGTGTCGCGTGCCCTGCTGCCATGCCTTGAGCTGCGCCTCGATATACACCGCCGGCTGCCCGGCCAGCGGCGGGAAATGCGCGCCCACGCCGACACCAGCGGGACCGTGACACTGCACGCACGCCGGCACCTGCTGGTCCCAATGGCCGCGGGTGGCGAGTACGGCACCGACGCTGTCCACCGCCGGCATCGACGTGGTTGGCTTCATCAATGCGGGCGGAATCGGTAGCTTGCTGTAGTACGTCGCCAGCGCCGCGCGCTCGTCTTCGCTGAGCGCCGTCGCGGTGGCCTGCATCACCGGACTCGTGCGCGTGCCGTTGGCAAAATCGTCCAGCTGCTTTTGCAGATAGGCCGCATCGAGCCCGGCCAGGCGCGGGTTGCCTGCGCTGGCCTGACCGCCACCATCGACGCCATGGCAGCCCATGCACGGCGCCGCACCCTTGCCGTTGCCCTGCGTCGTGATCGCCGCCGCATCGACGGCATGCACCGCGCCGACCGGCAGCGCCGTGGCGACAAGCAGGCCGAAGCCCAGCAACAACGTTCGTGAATCGCCGCGGCGCATTTCGTTCATCCTCAGTGCGCCGGCAGGAAGCCGTACTTGCGGTACACCGCCTGCGCCGCGGGGCTCTGCATGAAGGCCAGGAAATCCTTCGCGGCCTGTTCGTGCGGCGCGTCCTTCATGCGTGCGGCGGTATAGGTGGAAGTGACATTCTGCGCCGCCGGAATCGTCACCGTCTCGACCGGGAAATGCATGATCTGCTGCTGGAAATACGCCTCGGTCGACCACACCGGCGCCGCGTCCGACTCGCCCTGCAGCACGCGCAGCGGCGACTGGCGGTGATGGATGCGCGTGAGGAAGGTACTGCCGTCCTTCACCTTGCTGTCCATGATGGTGTGGTCGAGCGCATCGCCACCGGCCTTGCGATAGCTCGCTTCGATCTGCTTCGCGATGCCCTCCCACGCTGGGTTCGGCATGCTCACGCGCACGTCGGCACGACCCAGATCGGCCAGTCCGGTGATGTGTTTCGGGTTGCCCTTGGCGACCAGGATCGCCAGCGGATTGCGCGCGTAGTCGTAGCTATCGGCGAACCAGCCGTGCTTCTGCTGGTTGTCGGCGATCGCATCCTTGCCGGCCGTATAGATGTCCGGATGCAGCGTGATGCGCAGGTTGCCCATCACCAGCGTGCCACTCTCGATCTGCTTGGCGAGGATGCCCGGCGGCAGCGTCTCGGCATAGATCCGCTGGTATTGCGGATGGGCTTGCTTGAACGCCTCCAGCAGGTCATGCACCACCATGAACTGGTTGCCTGCGAAGAACAGCACCAGCTGCGGATCGACGATGTCGCCATGCAGGTCGGCGATCGCATCCACCGGTGGCACGCTGAACTGCAGGCCTGCCGGTGGTGGATTCCATGGCGGCAGGAAGTCGCTCCGGTCGGTCGCGCTGGCACCGAATGTGGCGGCCAGCAGCAGGCCAAAAACGAGATGACGCATCGTTCTATTCCCCCGAGTGCTTGAAGATCACAGCGGCATCAGGGCATAACCCTGCTGCTCGAGCACGGTGATCGTGGTCAGCGCCGACAGCGCCAGCGTGACGTGTGCGTCCACCCAGTCGTACTTGAACTGATGTTCGGCAACGGCCTGCCCGCATACCGCGATATCGACACCGGACTTGCGCAGCTGTTCGATCAGCGGCAGGTTCGGATTGTCGATGCCATGCAGCTTCTGGTACTGCGCGTTGTTCAACACGATCGGCGTCGCCCCACCGGAGACGATCGCCACGAATTTCAGGTGGTCGAGCGGCACGCCGGCACTCACATACAGATTCACTGCACGCGCCACGTGATCCAGTGACGGGCTCACCTGATCAGGCTTGTCGCCCTCCTTGCTCAGGCTGAACACGACCTTGTAGGTGGCATTGCGATCCGGCTGGTAGGCCGCCTGCGGCAGCGCGTGGATCTTGCCGGCACCGGCGATAGTGGGCGTCTGCCAGAAACTGTCGCTGGCGAACGCTGCCGCGGGCAGCAGGCTGAGGGCAAGCAGGATCGAAACGAAGGGACGGAACATGGCGACCTCACAGGATGGGTGACGACACATGCTATGTCCGGCCGATCCGATAAGCCAAGGGAGTTTTAATGATCCTGACGATAAGGGAGGCTTATATGCGCGGCAGGTGTCTGGGCGTCACCATGATCACGCCGGTGATGGATGCAGCGCGAAGTAGCGTCCCGGTGATTGCCCGAAGCTGCGCCGAAACATCGCCACGAAGGCGCTCACGCTGGCGTAGCCGAGCGCGTCGGCGACGCTGGCGACCGGCTCGCCTTCGGCCAGCTGCTCCATCGCGCGGCAGAGCCGCGCCTGCTGGCGCCACTGCGCGAAACTCAGCGCGGTCTCGGCGCGGAACAATCGACTGAGGCTGCGTGCGGACAAGCCGGCCCACGCCGCCCAGTCTTCCAGGCTGCGGTTGTCGTGCGGCTGTTCGAGCACCGCCTGGGCAATGCGCAACAACCGGCGGTCGAGCGGCATCGGCAAGTGCAACGATTCGTGCGGCGCGCGGCGCATCTCGTCCAGCAGCACCGCCATCACTCGATCCTGTTCTGCGTCCAGCCGCTCGTGCCAGGTCCACGCGCTGGCGCGACACACCAGTGCACGCATCAGCTCGGTGACGCCGATCACGCAGGGATGCTTTGGCAGGCCGTGCTCGATGTCCGGCGTGATGAATACGCCCCAGCCACTCATCACTCCGCTGATGCTGACCGTGTGCAGCTCGCCCGGCGGCATCCAGCCGGCCCGATGCGGCGGCAGCATCCATGAGCCGTGCCCGGTATGCACATGGACGAGGCCGCTCTCGACGCAGAAGAACTGCCCGCGCAGATGGCGGTGCCAGTCGTAGGTCTGGGTGTCCTCGCCGTATTCACTGGTAGCTTCGCGCTCGATCCGGTAGGCGATCAGCGCGGGGCCGCCGACCTGCTCGATCAGTTCGTGGACTTGCTGTTTGGAGGGCGTCATGGCCGGTTCTCGACATAAGTTGACCAAATAACGTTATCAGCTTGCCTGTGGCCATGCCTATGCTTTCGTGTGCCTGGACCACGATCCGGCACCGCCGCCGCTGCCATCGCTCGCGGCCTCCGCCAATGCCGTAAATGCCCGCTCGCAGTCACACCCGGCACCATCCGCGCGCGCCTGCTGCAGATGCCCGCGCACAGCTGCGTTTCAATCGAGGATCACCTCATGTCACCGACCAAGCTGCTTTCCATGAAGTCCAAACTGGCGGCGTCCCCGCTGGAAACCTTTGTCGCCTGCGCCCACCAGATGCTCGACCCCGCCACTCCCGAGCCAGTACGCCGGGCGATGGAGCCACGACTGCTGGCGCAACTGCCGGCGCTGCGGGCATTGGGCGTATTCGAACTGTTCGAATTGCGTGATCCGGCCATGCGCACCTGGCTGGCCGACGAACTGGAGGGCCACGGGGCCGATTTTCAGCGGACCCATCCGGTCTTTTTGCTGTAACAAACATAAACAGGCATATATTTGCCTTGACAAATATAATTTCGGCAATAGAATGCCGGCATGAAGCAGAACGACCACCCCTCAACCCCATCCATTACCAACGAATCCCACGCGCCGAGCCTGGGCATGCTGCTGACCATGGTGCGCGCCGAAATGGTGCGTGCGATCGAGGCCGAACTCGCCAGCAAGGGTCTGGACCTCAGCTTTACCCAGTACCTGATCCTGAAGAAGTCACAGCAGCTGGGTGCGGTGTCGGCGACGGAACTGGCCCGCGCGGTGGAATTGGATGGTGGCGCGATGACGCGCCAGTTGGACCAGCTGGAGCGCAAGGGCTATCTGCGCCGCTCGCCGCATGAACAGGATCGCCGCGCACTGCGCATCGAACTGACCGAGGCAGGCAATACGGTCTGGCAGAACACCGCCTCCGTTTGCAGCCAGCGCGTGATGAATGCTGCCCAGCGCTCGCTCGACGACACCGAGCAAACGCAATTGCACGACTACCTGGAGCGCGTGCTGCACGCGCTTCGCAACAAAAACTGACTCTATCTTTAACCGGACATCAATCCATGCGTCTGCATCTTCTTGCGGCTGCCACTACCCTGACTCTCGCGTTGGCCGGTTGCGCCAGCAGCGGCGGCCTGCGCCCGGATGGCACGCCGATCGATCCCTCCACACTCAAGGCCGAGCGCAGCCTGGCCAATGTGCAGGTGTCCGCGGCGGCGTGGCCGAAGCAGGACTGGTGGACCGGACTGGGTGATCCACAGCTCGATACGCTGATCGCCGAGGCGCTGCACGACAACCCGACACTCGCCATGGCTGACGCGCGTGCGCGCAGCGCGCAGGCTGAGGCTGGCGCCGCCGAGGCGGCGCGCCAGCCGACCGTGAATGTCGGCGCCAGCGTGGCGGAAGCGTTCATTCCAACCTCGATCCCCGCACTGGGCAGCGGACATCTCGGCGCAGCCAAGTACGTATACGGCAGTTTCAACTGGAGCCTGGATCTGTGGGGCGGCCAGCGCGCCGCCTGGGAAGCTGCGCTGGGCCACGCACGCGCTGCACAGATCGATGCCCAGGCTGCACGCATCGAGCTGTCGACGAATGTGGCACGCGCCTATGCGCAACTGGGTTATGCCTTTGCGCAGCAGGACGTGGCGGCGGCAGAACTGCAGCGTGCGAGCGCGGCACGCGACCTGACGCACCAGCGCGTGGTCGCCGGCATCGACAACCAGATCCAGCTCAAGCAGAGCGATTCCGAAGTCGCCAGCGCGCAAGGGCAAAAGGCCCTGGCCGATCGCGCCATCGATGCGGCGCGTTCGTCATTGTCGGTGTTGCTCGGCAAGGGGCCGGATCGTGGGCTCGATATCGGTCGTCCGCAATTGTTGCCGCCGGGCGCGTTGATCGTGCCGTCCGATGTCCCGGTAGATCTGGTCGGCCATCGCGCTGACCTGGTGGCCGCGCGCTGGCGCGTGGAAGCTTCGGCCAAGGACATCAAGGCGGCCAAGACCGAATTCCTGCCGAATGTGAACATCGGTGCACTGGCCGGTCTGATCGGTCTCGGCGGCGGCAATCTCTTCACTTTGCCGAACCGCTTCTACGAAGTCGCGCCGGCGATCAGCCTGCCGATCTTCGACGGTGGTCGCCGTCGTGCCAACTTGAACAGCAAGGATGCGCAGTTCGACTACGCCGCGGCGCAGTACAACCAGACGCTGGTACAGGCGCTCAACGAAGTATCCGACGATTACGATGCGCTCAACTCGCTGCAGCAACAGGTTGATGCGCAGCAGCGCGCGTTCAATGCCGCCAACGGTGCGTGGAAGCTGGCCGAGCAGCGCTACAAGGCCGGCATCGGCAGCTACCTGGAGGCACTCAGCGTACGCCAGGAGCTGCTGGTCGCCGAACAGCGCATGGCTGCATTGCACGCGCAACAGGTCGATCTCTCCGTGCAACTGATCCAGGCGCTCGGCGGCGGCTTCCGGCCGCAGGCCGGTGATGCCGATGTATCCGCCACTTCCCCATCTACTCGTTCCTGAGGCAGACACATGTCCAGCCAGACTTCCACCCCGGCCGAAAACTCGGCCGTCCCATCCGCGAATACTGCAGCACCTGACACGGCCGCCTCGAATACGACGGCGCCGAACGCGGCAGCACCTGCGAAGAACTCGCGCGGCCTGCTGTTGCGCCTGCTCGGCGTGATCGTGGTGCTCGGCATCATCGCCTGGGCATTGTGGTATTTCCTCGACGGCCGCTGGTACGAGGGCACCGACGATGCCTACGTCAACGGCAACGTGGTGCAGATCACCCCGCAAATCGCCGGCACGGTAGTCAGCATCGGTGCCGACGATGGCGACCTGGTGCACGCGGGTGAGGTGCTGGTGCAGTTCGACCCGAGCGATGCCGACGTGGCGCTCGCCGAGGCGAAAGCCAACCTCGCCAATACCGTGCGCAAAGTGCGCGGGCTGTACAGCAACGTCAACGGCGCCCAAGCCGATGTGGCCCAGCGCAAGGTTGCGGTGGACAAGGCGCGTGCCGACTACAACCGGCGCGTCGCACTGGCCAAGTCCGGTGCCATCTCGGCCGAGGAGCTGTCGCACGCCAGCGACGCGCTGACCAGCGCGGAAAGCGGCCTGATCACCTCGCAGCAGCAGTACCAGACCAGCAAGGTGCTGGTCGACGACACCGTGGTCGCCTCGCATCCTGATGTACAGGCTGCAGCGGCCAGGTTGCGGGCAGCATTCCTCGACGACGTGCGGGCCACGCTGGTGGCGCCGGTGGATGGCTATGTGGCCAAACGCTCGGTGCAGGTCGGCCAGCGCGTGCAGCCGGGTGCACCGCTGATGGCCGTGGTGCCATTGCATGGCGTGTGGGTGGATGCGAACTTCAAGGAAACCCAGCTTGCCAAGATGCGCCTCGGTCAGCCGGTGGAAATCGATTCCGATGTCTACGGCGGATCAGTGAAGTACAAGGGCAAGGTGGAGAGCCTTGGCGTCGGCACTGGCAGCGCGTTCTCGTTGCTGCCCGCGCAGAACGCCACCGGCAACTGGATCAAGATCGTGCAGCGTATTCCGGTACGCGTCTTCTTCGACGATCCGAAGCAGCTCGATCAGCACCCACTGCGACTGGGCATGTCGATGAACGTGACGGTCAACCTGCATGACCAGAGCGGCGCGACGCTGGCACAGCAGTCGCCGACGCAGCCGGCATTCAGCACCGACATCTACAAGCAGCAACTGGTCAAGGCCGATGCGGCGATCACGCAGATCATTCACGCCAACATGGCTGGCAGTAAATAACAACGGCAACTCCCTCCCCTGCAACCGAAGGGAGTCCCTTTCGGGACAAGCAGAGGAGGAGTGGATCCCACATCACTGACCGATACTGATGACCGCCCAATTCCGCCCACCCAATCTCGCGCTGTGCACGATCGGTCTATCGCTGGCCACCTTCATGCAGGTGCTGGATACGACGATTGCCAACGTGTCGTTGCCGACCATCGCCGGCAACCTCGGCGTCAGCAACGACCAGAGCACCTGGGTGATCACCTCGTTCGCGGTGAGCATGGCGATCTCGCTGCCACTGACCGGCTTCCTCACCCGCCGCTTCGGCGAAGTGACACTGTTTGTCTGGTCCACCCTGCTGTTCGCGCTGACTTCGTTCCTGTGCGGCATTTCGCAGAGCATGGGCATGCTGATCGTGTTCCGCGCAATCCAGGGCGCCGTGGCCGGACCGATGTATCCGATCACGCAGAGTCTGCTGATCGGCATCTATCCACCGGCCAAACGTGGCATGGCACTGGCACTGCTGGCGATGGTGACGGTGGTGGCACCGATCGCCGGTCCGATCCTCGGCGGCCTGATCACCGACAACTATTCGTGGCCGTGGATCTTCTTCATCAACGTGCCGATCGGCATCTTCGCCAGCATGGTGGTGGCGAACCAGATGAAGGGACGCACAGAGACGACCACACGCCCGAAGGTCGATTACGTCGGACTGATCACGCTGATCATCGGCGTGGGCGCACTGCAGATCGTGCTCGACAAGGGCAACGACGATGACTGGTTCAACTCCACCTTCATCATCGTCACCAGCATCATCTCGGCCATCAGCATCGCGATCTTCCTGATCTGGGAGCTCACCGACAAGGATCCGATCGTCGATCTGAAGCTGTTCCGCCATCGCAATTTCAGCGCCGGCACGCTGGCGCTGGTGCTCGCCTACGCGGCATTCTTCGCGATCGGCCTGCTGGTACCGTTGTGGCTGCAGCAGAACCTCGGCTACACCTCGACCTGGGCCGGTTACGCCACCGCGCCGCTGGGGGTGATCCCGGTGCTGCTGACCTTCTTCGTCGGCAAATACGCCACGCACTTCGACCTGCGCCTGCTCGCGTCGGCGGCGTTTGTGGTAATGGGCGTGACCTGTTTCATGCGGTCCGGCTTCTATCTGGATATCGATTTCTACCACGTGGCGATGGTGCAGCTGCTGCAGGGTCTTGGTGTGGCGCTGTTCTTCATGCCGATCCTGACCATTCTGCTGTCCGACCTGAAGCAGAACGAGATCGCCTCCGGTTCCGGGTTGGCCACGTTCCTGCGCACACTGGGCGGCAGTTTCGCGGCCTCGATCACCACCTTGCTGTGGGACCGTCGCGCGGTGCTGCATCACGCGCAGCTGGCACAGACCATAACCCCCTATAGCCCCACCACGCAGGCAGCGATGAGCCAACTCGGCCAGGGCAATAGTCAATTTGGCGGCAGCGTCATCAATGGGATGATCACCCAGCAAGCTTTTCAGATCTCGTTCAACGAGGTCTTCCGCATGCTGGGCTGGGTCTTCATCGGCCTGGTGTTCGTGATCTGGCTGGCCAAGCCCCCGTTCAGCGCGAAAGCCGGCACTGCCGCGGGCGGCCACTGAGCAGAGCGCGGAATACCTCTGCTCATCATGAAAGCGGCGGCCAGAAGCCGCCGCTTTCATATATGCCGGTCACCTTCGCACTGTTAATGGCTACAGATCAAAGCCCACGCCCAGCAAAGCCATGGTTTCGCCACGGTTGGGACGGTGCAGATCGCCGTTGGAAATGTGCCGGACCTGCACGCTGAAACGTCGTCCCTGCCAGCCCAGCGTGCTGACGAATTCGTACGGTGAGCTGAGCGCCAGCGTGCGCCCCGTGTGCAGGGCCGGCTGGAAACTGAAGAACAGCGATCGATACCAGTCGCCCGGATCGCCATAGTGGATGCGTGCTCCGCCCGCCGCCAGCCAGATCTGGTCGCGTGTGCTGTAGCGGTGGCCGTCGTAGCGGTAGTTGTCGTAGTTGGAGATGTCACGGCCATCGAGCCAGCCCAGCGAGACATCCGGCGACCAGCTGAAGCGGCTGTTGCCGATGCGGTGTTCGTCGAAGACGCCTTCGACAAAAAACGTGTCCGCAGCAGAACTGTCCATGTAGCTGACGCCACCCTGGATTTCCAGGCGCGTGTCGGCCACCGCAGGCAAGGCCAGTGAAACAAGGGAAAACGCGAAGGCCACGCGGAGTGACTTGGCAGGCAAATGCATAAGGAACCTATGAGGATAGGGGCGTGATGTATTTGTGTACCAATTAGTATACTTAACTGTGTTGTGTTCAGGTGAAGCCTTTGGGCACCCAAGATGAACACTGTGTTTCGTCAGGCGCCTCGACAACATGCCCGGGGCGACGTGGCGTTATCCGGCACAGCCGCGTACAAAAAACCCCGGCAGCCGCCGGGGTTTTCGAGACAGTCGATGCCGCTGGTTTATCGCACAGTGGTGATTGCCGCTGGTGCAACCGGCTGCAGGCTAGGACTGTCGAGGTCGAGCGCGGTCGCTTGCAGCAGCTCCGCTTTCGGATGCGCCTGGCGGATCGCATCGCCGAACTGCACGGCGTCACCAACCACCACCACCTTGCTGCCGTCGGCATCCAGATGCTTGTGCGCATATGCTTCGATCTGCTTCGGCGTGACCGCCTGCACCTGCGCGATGTACTTGCCGATCTCGTCCAGCTTCACGCTGTACACCGCCAGGTCGCCGACCTGCGCGGCCAGTCCGGCAGTGGTCTCCAGGCTGCGGCCGTAGCTGCCGATCAGGGTCGCCTTGCGTGCGGCCAGCTCCTGCGCATCAACCTTCGTCGTGCCCAGGCGGTTGAACTCACCCAGCATCAGGTCAACCACCTGCGGCGCCGACGGGTTCTTGGTCTGCGCCGCGGCCAGCCACATGCCGGCATCGCCCAGCGACTGCAGCCGGCTGGTGGCCCCATAGGACAGCCCGCGCTTGATGCGGATCTCTTCGTTCAGGCGCGCCGAATACGAGCCGCCCAGCACCGCGTTGGCCACCGTGCCGACGTAATAATTGGCGTCGTTGCGCGGCGGCGCGGCATGCGCGGCAACCACGCCGGCCTGGCCGGCACCATGCTGGTCGATCAGCAGAATCGCCGGCAGGCGGCTGGCGCCGATGCCCGCCGGCCGCACCGGCAGCGGTGTGGCTGGCTTCTGCCAGTCGCCGAAACTGCTCTGCGCCAGCTGCTCCGCCTGCGCCGGGGTGATGTCGCCGGTGAGCACCAGGATCGCGTTGTCCGGCCGGTACAGCCAGTCGTGCAGATGCTGCACATCGGTGCGGGTGATCCGCGCGATCGAGGCAGGCGTGCCGCTGCGCGAATGGCCGTAGGCACCATCACCGAACACGCCGCGACCGGCCACCAGCGAGGCCAGTGCGGTCGGCCGGCTCAGCGTCAGGTGCAGGTCATCGACCGCCTGCGCCTGCGCGCGCTTGAGTTCATCCGCGCTGAAATCCGGCTGGCGCACCACCTCGGCCAGCAGACTCAATGCCTGCGGGAGCTTCGGCGTGGTCACCGTAATGCCTACCGCGCTTTCATCCCAGCCCGCCGCAGCGTTCAACGAACCGCCCAGGGTCTCGGCGGCGGCGGCGATCTGCGGCGCCGTCTTGCCGGCGGCGCCCTTGCTCAGCAGGTTCGCGGTGAGGTCGGCCAGGCCGCCCAGTTGTGGTGGGTCCATCTCGCCGCCACTGCGCAGCACCAGCTGCGCGGTGACCAGCGGCAGGCCAGCGCGCCGCACGCTGACTACCCGCAGCCCGTTCGCCAGTGTCTGGGAGGATGGCGTCGGCACGGTCAGTTTCGGGGCTGGGCCCGGGGCCGGTGGCGTGGCTGGAAAACCCTGATCGGCAACCACGACAGGCGGGCTTGCCAGCACGACGCCGGTGGCAATCAGCGCAGCCGTAAAGACGGCCATACGAAATGCGCTTCTGCAATAACAGGTCATGTCACGATTATTCATTTCACTGCTCCGTTGCCCGTTGCTGGCGTGCTCTTGGCAGCTTGTGGCAAGTAATCGATGGTGACGCTGTGCGCACCGGTCACATATTTCTGCAGCACGCGATGCACGTCTTCCTCGGTGACTTTCTGCAACGCGACAAGATCGGTATTGGCGTGTTCCGCGCCACCATCGATCAGGCTCGCCTGCCCCAGTGCAAACGCGACGCCCTGCGCGGTCTGCCGCTGCTTGAGTTCGGCGGTCAGCAGCTGGGTCTTCACCTTGTCGAGTTCGGCGGCGGAAATCGGCTGGGTCGCCAGCCAGATGATTTCCTCATGCAACAACTTCTCCGCCTCGGCCGGCTGATGGCCACTGGCGAGAATCGCGTCGACCGTGAACAAGCCCGGCCCAACCCGGGCGTCGACATCGGCACCAATCTGCTGGGCGATCTGGTGGCGATACACCAGCGACTGGTACAGCCGCGACGAGTCACCTTGCGACAGCAACGCAGCAGCAATCTGCAGCGGGACGATGTCGGCGCTCTCGGCCGCTGGCGGGATCAGCCAGGTAATCGCGACTGCAGGCAGCGGTGCGGTTTCGCTGGTGACGGTGTAGCGCAGGTTCTTCTTGCGCGGTGGTTCCTGCACGGTGACCTGCGGTACCGGCGTGGCCGGCTTCGCGATCGCGCCGAAATACTGGTCGACCCATGTATCGAGCTGCTTCGGATCGAAATCGCCGGCGACGATCAGGGTCGCGTTGTCCGGCCGGTAGAAGGTGTTGTGGAAATCGATCACGTTCTGCAGCGAGGCCGCTTCCAGCTCCTCGATGCTGCCGATGGTCGGACGCTTGTAGGGATGCACCGTGTACGAATACGGGTCGATCGCGTTGAACAGCTTGCCGTAGGGATTGGCCAATACGCTCTGGCGGTATTCCTCCTCCACCACCGCGCGTTCGGACTTGAAGTTCGGCTCGTCCACATTGAGGTTGGACAACCGCTCGGCCTCGGCCCACAGCAGGGTCTGCAGGTAATTGCTCGGCACGATCTCGAAGTAGTTGGTGGCGTCATCGCCGGTGGAGGCATTGTTGGCACCGCCAACGTCCTCGGTCAGCCGGTCCATCTGCTCGGCGTGCATGTGCTTCGTGCTCTTGAACATCAGGTGCTCGAACAAGTGCGCGAAGCCGGAACGCCCCTGCGGGTCGTCCTTGGAGCCGACGTGGTACCACATCTGCACCGCCACATTCGGACTGGCGTGATCCTCCACGCTGATCACCTGCAACCCATTCGGCAGCGTGCGTTCGTGGTACTGGATCGGTGGCACTGCCAGCTCGGTCGCCGTCACGTGTGTGGGTATCAGTGTGGCGGCGAGGATGGTGAGGGTGGCCAGCAAGGCGGCCGGGCGCAGTCGCATGGGCTTCGTCCGTTCGGTGGAAAGGTTCCACCATAGCAAGCCGAGTGGAACCATGCCCGTGACTTGCAGGCGATCCGCACCGCATGTCTGGTATGTCGCCCGGCTTGTCCAAAGCAGAGCCGCCTGACGAACCGCTCGATCTGCGATGATTAGGGAACGAAAGCTTGTCATGGGGGCCGCATGTTTCGGTGGATCAAGGACGTCTGGATGGGTTCGGGGCCTGTCGAATTCGTGAGCGCATTCGGAATGAACGAATCCGTGAGGCGACTGAAAGCCGCCACGCGCCGGTGGTCGTTTCCATTCGCCACGCAGGAGTGCGCCGCCGGCACGGTGAAGGAGACCCGTGTGTCGTTGCATCGGGTCATTCCGATGGTCGGCAATTCATTCAAGCCGCTCTTCATCGGCAGGTTTGAGCAACGGCAGGGCAAAGTGGTGCTTCGTGGCCGTTTCACCATGATGCTGTTCGTGAAGGTGTTCATGGCATTCTGGTTTGGCATGCTTGCACTGTTCACGTTGGCCGGCTCGTTTGCCATCACGGCGTCGCCGAAGGCCGCCATGTTTCCGCTTACTGCAGTCGGCATGATGGGCTTCGGTATCGGGTTGACAGCGCTGGGTCGATGGTTTTCCCGGAACGACCCTGCGTGGCTCACCGAGGTCATACGCACCGCGCTGGAAGCACCGTCAAGCACCTCCGTGCCAAGCCAAGGTGCAGGCGTTGCCGGCAACAAATCAGCAAGCAAGACACCTGTTTTCATCTACACGATGACCGGGTTATTCGTCCTGTTCGGGTTCATGGGAATCGTTTCGGCGATCACCGGCGTCCAGACCTATCGCGGCGGCCCTGCCGGATCCGTGATCACGCACTATGCGAACGAGACGCTCCGCATTGTCACCGGGACATGCTCTATCGCGATGCTTGGTGCCGCTTATGGCATCTATCGTCGGATGCTGTTCGCCTGGTGGTTGGGCTTCGTGTTGCTTGTCGGAAACATGCTCTATTCGATCGTCAGCCTGTTCATACGCACCGATCTCGGGGATGCGCGCTTACCGGCGCTCGTGTTCGGCGGCTTTTCCGTGGTGATCAGCGTGTTCTGGGGACGCTGGTGGTATGCACAGCGCAACCACTTTCACGATTGACAACGCACTTCAAGACGCGAAAGCACGACAAATCCGGCGAAGCACCGCATCGACGCTACTCCAGTCAATCATCAAGAGATTTCTGATGTCCACTGCAACTCGATCATCATTGTTCGCCAATCACAACTTCGCCCTGCTGTTCGGCGGCAGCACGATCTCGGCGATCGGCGACCAGTTCACCCTGGTGGCGTTGCCGTGGCTGGTGCTGAAGCTCACCGGCGATCCAGCCGCGCTTGGCCTGGTGCTGGCGGCGATCGCGCTGCCGCGAGCCGTATTCATGCTGATCGGCGGCGCGGTGGTGGATCGGATGTCACCGCGGCGGGTCTTGCTCGGCGCACGCGCGATCAATGCGTTGCTGGTCAGCCTGCTCGCGCTGCTGGTGCTGGCCGGCTCGATCCAGATGTGGATGATCTACGCGATCGCCTTGGGCATCGGCCTGTCCACTGCGTTTGCCTATCCGGCGGGTTCGGCGATCCTGCCGCAGCTGGTGGAACCGCAGCAGTTGCAGCCGGCCAATGCGCTGTTCATGGGCATGCGCCAGCTGAGCATGATTATCGGCCCAGTGCTGGCCGGCCTGGTGATCGGCATCGCTGCCCATGCGGGGCAGCCACAGGCAGTTGCTGACGCCCGCGGACTCGGGCTGGCCTTTAGCGTGGATGCGCTGAGCTTCCTGTTCTCGCTCGGCTCACTGATGCTGGTGCGCATCCACAGCGACCACCACCCGAAGGCACCGGAGGGCAGCGTGCTGACTAACGTCGTCAGTGGTATCCGTACTATCTGGGCCGACCTGCCACTGCGCGCGTTCATCCTCTATGTCGCGGTGGTGTCGGTGTTCGTCGGCGGCCCGATCCAGGTTGGCCTGCCGGTGCTGGCCGATACCCGACTGGATCTGGGCGCCGCGTCGCTGGGCATCCTGATGACCGCCAACGGCGTCGGCATGCTGCTGGGCAGTTTTCTTTCCGGCATCGTCACCAAGCTGGTACGTAGCCGGCTGGGCCTGATGGTGCTGGGTATCGACAGCCTCGCCGGGCTGGCGCTGGCCACGATGGCGCTGGTGCACTCGACGTTCGCCGGCGCCGCGCTGCTAACCGCCACCGGCATGCTGGGTGGCATCGCGCAGATCGCCATCTTTAGCTGGATCCAACGCCGGGTGGCACCGGAGATGATGGGACGCACCATGAGCGTGCTGATGTTCACCTTCATGGGCCTGGGCCCGTTGTCGGCCATGATCGCTGGCAAACTGCTGAAGGTGATCTCGTTGCCAGCGCTGTTCGTTGGCGCGGGATTGACGCTGACCGCAATCGCGCTCTGCTGCATGACCAGTCCGGCACTGCGCAGCATCGGCGCAGCGCGGCCGACGACGGAAGCCGGCTGAGGCTTCGGTAAGGTGCGCCACTATTTCGGCAGCGCCGGCATCTGCTGCTGCAACGCCCGCTGACGCTGGATTTCGGCGCGCAGTCGTTTGCGCTTCGCCTTGCGTTCGCGGCGGTCGTGTTGCCACAGGTAGATCGCCGGGGTACTGAGCAAGGTCAGCAGCTGCGACACGAACAGGCCGCCGAGGATGGCGATGCCGAGCGGCTGGCGCATCTCCGAGCCGTAGCCGAAACCGATCGCCAGCGGCAACGCCGCACCCATCGCCACCAGGGTGGTCATGGTGATCGGACGGAAGCGCACCAATGCCGCCTCGCGGATCGCCTCGGGCGCGGACAGGCCACGGGTTCGCTCCGCCACCAGGGCGAAGTCGACCATCAGGATCGCGTTTTTCTTGACGATGCCGATCAGCATCAGGATTGCGATGATCGCCATCAGGGTGAGCTGGGTATGCGTGACCAGCATCGCGAGAAACGCGCCCATGCCCGCCGCCGGCAAGGTGGAGAGGATGGTCAGCGGATGGATCAGGCTCTCGTAGAGAATGCCAAGCACCACGTACATCACCAGGATCACCGCCAGCAGCATGATCAGCGCATTGTTCAAGGTATCGACCAGGTTCTGGTTGTCGCCGGTGTACTTCTGCTGCACGCCAGGCGGCAGCTGCGCGGCAAAGATCGCCTGATCAACCAGCTTCAGGCCATCCGCCTGGGTAACACCCTTGGCAAGGTTGTAATTGAGCGAGGCCGACTCGAGCTGGTTGTAATGGCTGATGGTGACCGGCGCGATACCGGGCTGGATCCGCGCCAGCGCCGACAGCGGGATCATTTTCCCGAGCGAGTTGCGCACATAGGTATTCAGCAGGGTGCTCGGGCTCAGCGACTCCGCACTGTCGGCGGTGAGCACCACCTGGTACTGGTTGATGTCCGAATAGATTATCGACACCTGGTTCTGGCCGAACGCGTCATACAGCGCCGAATCGACCTGGCCCATGCCCACGTTGAGGCGGGCGGCAACGTTGCGATCCACCTGCAGCATCTGCTGCCTGCCGATGCTGTCGAAGCTGGTGGTGACGTCGCGGAACTGCTTCATGCCGCGCATGACCCGCGCCAGTTGCAAGGTGGGCTCCTGCAGTGCGGTGCCGTCATTGCTGCTGAGCTGGAATGAATACTGACCCTGGCCGCCACTACTAGGTCCACCGCCCTGGATGAACTGCACCGCAGTCAGCGAGACGTCGAGGTCAGTCACCGTCTTGTAGTACTTGTCCAGCCGGTCGACCACGGTCTGCGCCGAGTCGTGCCGATCGCCCGGACCATCGCCGAGCGGCTTGAGATCGACGAACAGCACGGACTTGTTGCCCACCGCGCCATTGTTGTTGCCGCCGCTGCCGAGAATGGTGGAGACATCAAGCACCGCCGGATCGGCCTGTATGACGGCAGCCATCGCCCGCGTGCGGGTAGCCAGCAGGTCGGGCGAGATGTTCGCGTCGGCGGTGATCTGCGCCTGCAGCAGGCCGGTGTCTTCCTTCGGCATCAGGCCGCCGCCGGCAACCTTGGCCACCACGATCGCCAGCAGCACGGTCAACACCAGCAGGATCGGTGGTTGCCAGCGCATGATGCGGCGATGGTGCATCGCCCAGTCCAGCCCGCGCTCGTAGATGCGCAGCATGCCGTTGTCGAAACGCTCCGCCATGCGCTCCAGCCGACCCGGTGCACGAGCACCCTCCGCCTCGTGCAGCAACCAGCTGCCACACAACGCCGGCGTGAGCGTGAGCGAGACCAGGGCGGAGATCACGATGGTGGCGATCAGGGTCACCGCGAACTCACGCATCAGCGTGGTGAAGATGTTGTTGCCGAACACCATCGGCCCGAACACCGCGATCAGCGACAGCGTGATCGAGATCACCGTGAAGCCGATCTCCTGCACACCGGTGAGCGCAGCCTGCAGCGGCGCCGTGCCCCGCTCCATGTGGCGCACGATGTTCTCGATCACCACGATCGCATCGTCCACCACGAAGCCCACGCACAGCACCAGCGCCACCAGCGAAAAGATGTTGAGCGTAAAGCCGAGCATCCACATCAGCACGAACGCGCCGGCCAGCGACAGCGGCACGCTGAACATGGCGATCACGGTGGGCCGCACGCGGCGCAGGAAGACCAGCATCACCAGCGCCACCATCACGATGCTCATCAGCAGCGCCACCTCCACCTCGTGCAGCGCGGATTCGGTGGTCGGCGTGAGGTCGAAGATCGGGGTGATCTGTACATCGGCCGGCAGCAGGTTGTGGAACGTCGGCAACGCGGCACGGATCGCCTCGACGGTGGCCACCGCGTTCGCCTCCGGCCGTTTGCTGATCTGCATCGTCACCGCGCGGGTGCCGTTGAACCATGCCGCCGCGTACTGGTCCTGCTGCCCGCTGCTGATCGTGGCCACGTCCGACAGCCGTACCGGAATGCCGTTGCGGCTGGCGATCACCAGCGAGGCGAAGTCCTGCGCAGTCTGCAGCGAGTCGTTGGCGGTCACTGTCATCTGCGTGTGGCCGTTGCTCAGCGTGCCCTGCGGCGAGGTGACATTGGCCGCACGCAGCGTGTTCGCCACGTCGTTCGCGGTGATGCCCTTGCTGGCCAGCGTGGCGGTATTCAGTGCGATCCGCACCGCGTGCGGCGCGCCACCGGACACCGTCACCTGCGCCACGCCGGGGATTTGCGCCACCGCCGGCTTCAGCAAGGTGTCGGTGAGGTCGTACAACTTGTCCGGTGGCAGACTGGTGGAGGTGAGCGACACCAGCAATACCGGAATCTGCGAGGTGTCGAACTTGATGTAGTTCGGCGGACTGGGCATGCCCGACGGCAGGTCGGCGGAGGCGGCATTGATCGCCGCCTGCACGTCGAGCGCGGCCTTGTCGGCGTTGCGGCTCATGTCGAAGATGATCTGGATCTGCGCGCCACCTTCGCTGGCGCTGGAGAACATCTGCTTGATCCCGGCGATACGCCCGAGATGCCGTTCCAGCGGCGCCACCACCGTGGTGGCCATGGTCTGCGCACTCGCGCCGGGCATCTGCGCAAACACCGCCACGCCGGGAAACTGGATCGACGGGAAGGCCGCCACGCCCAGCAGCAGGTATGCCCACACTCCGGCCAGCATCAAGCCGATGGCAAGCAGGGAGGTGCCGGCGGGGCGGCGGATCAGTGGGGCAAAGATATTCATGGCGCTTCCATGGCCCGCAAGCATCGTGGCGAGCTGCCATTCTCCGACATGCTCACGGCGGACAACAGGGTAACTGCAACTGCGGGCATCCGGGTCATGTCGGCTTTGTGCCAGCGGCGGCGCCGTCGGATGTGCCCGAAGGGTCTCACCCTCGTCATGTCGGCGCAGGCCGGCATCGCTTCAAGAGGCGTTACCAGTTGTTCCGGGTAGCAAAGCGATGCCGGCTTGCGCCGGGATGACGGGAGAGTGTCAGGTTGCCGGCTGCAACTTCAGCCGGCGCTTCTCCGCACGCCGCGCACGCCGCGCGGCCTTGCGGATCTTGCGATCGTAATTCCACAGGTAGATCGCCGGCGTGCTGAGCAAGGTGAGCAGCTGTGACACCAGCAGGCCACCGACGATCGCGATGCCGAGCGGCTGGCGCATCTCCGAGCCGATGCCGAAACCGATCGCCAGCGGCAACGCCGCACCCATCGCCACCAGGGTGGTCATGGTGATCGGACGGAAGCGCACCAATGCCGCCTCGCGGATCGCCTCGGGCGCGGACAGGCCACGGGTTCGCTCCGCCACCAGGGCGAAGTCGACCATCAGGATCGCGTTTTTCTTGACGATGCCGATCAGCATCAGGATTGCGATGATCGCCATCAGGCTGAGCTGCGTATGGGTGACCAGCAGCGCCAGGAAAGCGCCTGCACCAGCCGCCGGCAGGGTGGACAGGATCGTCAGCGGATGGCCGAGGCTTTCGTAGAGGATGCCCAGCACGATGTACATCGCCACGATCGCCGCCAGCAACAGAATGTAGCCACTGCTCTCCGCCTGCTGCAGGCGTTGGTTGGCGCCGGTGAAATCCACCCGCATGCCATCCGGCAACTGGATCGCCAGCGCGGCCTGGTTGATCAGCTTGATGCCCTGGTCCTGCGGCACGTCCTTGGACAGGTTGTAGTTCACTGTGGCCGCTTCCTGCTGGTCGTGATGGCGGATTTTCATCGGGCTCAGGTTGGGTTCGATCCTGGCCAGCGCCGACAGCGGGATCATCCTCCCCTGCGTATTGCGAACATAGCTGTTGAGCAGCGACTGCGCGCTGATCGATTCGGCCGCGCTGGTGTCCAGCACCACGCGATACTGGTTGAGATCCGAATAGATCACCGACACCTGGCGCTGGCCGAATGAGTTCTCCAGCACCGTATCGATCGCGCCCATGCTGACCTGCAGGCGCGACGCGACGTCACGGTCCACCTTCAGCATCTGCTGCTTGCCGACCTGGTCGAAACTGCTGCTGACGTCCTTGAACTCTTTCAACGTGCGCAGTTGCTGCACCATCTTCAGCGCCCACGGCTGCAGGTCGCCGCCATTGCTGCTGACCAGCTGGAATTCGTACTGGCCGGCATTGTCACCACTGCCACCACCGCCGAGGAACTGCACCGGGCTCAGCGCCACCTTCACGTCCGGCAGCTTGTCGTACTGCTTGCCGAGCCGCTCCATCAGTACCTTGATGTTCTCGTGACGATCGTTCGGCCCGCTGCCGCGCGGTTTCAGATCGACGAACATGGTCGCCCCATTGCCCACCGCAGTGCCGCCGCCGTTGGCACCGAGCAGGGTGAGCACATCGACCGCATCGGGCTCGGCCTGCATCATCTTCGCCACCTGCTGCGCACGTGCGGCCATCAGGCCGGGCGAGATGTTGGTATCAGCGGTGATGTCGACCTGAATCTGGCCGGTGTCCTCGTCCGGCATGAAGGTGCCGCCGGCAGTCTTCACCACCGCGGCCCCCAGGGCGAAGGTGAGCAGCAGCAGGATCAACGGTTGCCAGCGCATGATGCGGCGATGGTGCATGGCCCAATCGAGTGACCGTTCGTAGCGCCGGTGCAGGCTGCGATCGAAGCGTTCCACCATCTGCTCGATCCGCGACGGCGCGCTAGCGTCATCGGCACGGTCGTGTTTGAGGTAGCGCCCGCACAGCGCCGGCGTGAGGGTCAGAGACACGATCGCCGAGATCACCACCGCCGCGGTCAGCGTGACCGAGAACTCGCGCAGCAGCAGCACCAGCACGTTGTTGCCGAACAGCAACGGAGCAAATACCGCAATCAGCGACAACGTGATCGAGATCACCGTGAAGCCGATCTCGCGCACGCCGATCAGCGATGCCTCCAGTGGCTCCTCGCCATGCTCCATGTGTCGCACGATGTTCTCGATCACCACGATTGCATCGTCCACCACGAAGCCGATGCACAGCACCAGCGCTACCAGCGACAGCGTGTTCAGGCTGTAACCGAACGCCCACATCACCACGAAGGCACCGGCCAGCGACAACGGCACGCTGAGCATCGCGATCAGCGTCGGGCGCAACCGCCGCAGGAACACCAGCATCACCAGCGCGACCAGGGCGATCGAGATCAGCAGCGCAATCTCGACTTCGTGCAGCGCCGACTTGGTGGTCTGGGTAAGGTCGAACACCGGCGTGATCACGATATTCGCCGGCAGCGACGCGCGCAGTTGCGGCAGCTTCGCGCGGATCGCCTCGACCGTGGCCACCGCATTCGCTTCGGGCCGTTTGGTGATCTGCATGGCGACGGTGCGGGCGCCGTTGAACCAGCCCATCTGATACTTGTCCTGCTGGCCGGCATAGACCCTGGCTACATCGGACAACCGTACCGGCACACCCTTGTTGGTGGCGATCAGCAGACTCGCGAATTCCTCCGGCTGCTGCAGCGCGTCGTTGGCCTGCACGGTCATCTGCGAATGGCCGTCGCTGAGAATGCCCTGCGGCGAAGCCACATTGGCGGCGATCAGGGCATTGCTGACGTCATTGGCAGTCAGCCCTTTGGCGGCCAGGGCGTGGGTATCCAGGTCGACCCGCACCGCATGCGGCGTCCCGCCGAACACCTGCACCTGGGCCACGCCGGGAATCTGCGCCACTGCCGGCTCCAGCAAGGTCTCCGTCAGGTCGTACAACTTGTCCGGCGGCATGCCGTTCGAGGTGAGTGTGATCAGCAGGATCGGCAGCGATGAGGTGTCGGCCTTGAAGTAGGTCGGTGGGCTGGGCATGCCTGAGGGCAGGTCGGCAGAAGCGGCGTTGATCGCCGCCTGCACGTCGCGTGCGGCCTTGTCGACCTTGCGCCCGAAGTTGAAGCGCACGATCACCGTGGCTGAACCCTCGGAGGCATTGCCGTACATTTCCTCGACGCCGGGTATCTGCCCGAGATGGCGTTCCAGCGGTGCCAGCACGGTGCTGGCCATGGTCTGCGTGCTGGCGCCAGGCTGCGCGGCCTGCACGAACACCGCAGGGAATTCCATCGACGGCAAAGCCGCCACGCCGAGCAGCAGATAGGCGCACAAACCGGCCAGGATCAGGCCAAGGGCGAGCAGCGAGGTACCAGCCGGCCGGCGGATCAGGGGGGCAAAGATATTCATGGCGCTTCCGTGGCCAGCAAGCATAGCGCTGAGGTGTTGCCGACAGACAGCAACCGCGCCGCAGGCAGCATGTGGGCGACAGCAGGGGCAGACGTTTCGATCATGCGGGCTTTATGCCTGCACTCGCGCCCCGGCGTATGTGCCTGAAGTCCACACCCTGTCGGAAGGCAGGGGTGCGAACTTCCCTATTCGTGCCGCCCTGTCCGTGCGGCCTCCTCCACTCCATGGACCGACACCGCCGGCTTCCGTGCCGGCGGTTCATGCAACAGCTCAGTGCGTGGCCGGGCTGTAACGCAGGGTCAGGTACCAGGTGCGACCAGGCTGGTTGAAGTAGTACGCGGTCTCGTACTCCTTATCGAACGCATTGGCCAGCTTCGCCTCGACCTGCCAGTCGGCGGTGAAGTGCCAGCTGGCACGCAGCGCCAGCGTGCTGTAGCCACCGAGGCGGTTCTGGTTGGCGGCATCGTCGTAGCTCTTGCCGGCGGCGTACCAGGTGGTACCGACGCCGAAGTCACCGAAGCGACGGTCGATGTCGATGCGCGCGGTGCGCTCCGGGCGACGTGGCAGCAGGTTGCCGTTGTTGGCATCGCCAGCGCCACCGTCGTCCTTCGGTTGCTGCAGGGTCAGATAGCCTTGTACCTGCCAGCCATCCAGGTTCGCGCCGAGCTGGCCTTCCAGGCCGCGGATACGCGCCTTGCTGACGTTGTACGGCACGTAGTTCTGGCTGGGGTCGAGCAGGATCAGGTCGTCGATGTCGGTCTGGTAGGCATTCAAGGCCCAGTTCCAGATGCCGAGTTTCTGACTCAGCCCCAGTTCGCCGCTGCGCGACTTCTCCGGCTTGAGATTCGGATTGGCCGACGGGATGCCGCCGTACGGCGGGTAGTACAGGTCGTTGAAGGTTGGCGCATGGAAGGCCGTGCCATAGCTGGCCATCAGGCGCAGGTCGTGATCGAAGTTGTAGCCCCAGGCCAGCGCGCCGGTATCGTGGCCGCCGTACTGCGAGTTGTCATCATGCCGCGCGGACAGCTGTACCTCGTTGCGGCCGAACGTGCCCTGGTACTGCGCATAGGTGCCGGTGTCGTTGCGGTCGTCGGCCAGGTAGCCGGTGCTGCTGTCGAGGTGCTCCTGCTGGTAATCCACGCCGACCGTCAGCAGCTGGTTCGAGGCCAGCGCGATGTCGTTCTGCCACGAGAACTGGTTGCGCTGCGAGTTGTAATAACCGGTCTGCGCAAGCGGGTAGTAGGTGCCGTAGTAGGTGCCCTGGTAATACGTCGTGGCGAGGTCCTTGCTCTGCCCCGCATTCAGCGTGACCTTCCATATATCCAGCGGAGTGAAGCTCAGCCGCACGCCAGCCACGCGCTGCTCGTTGACGGCGTCGTTGCCGCCATAGGGACTACCGGCATATTCCACGTCGTTCTTGCTGCGCAACCAGGTGAAAGCCAGCTCGGTGCCGTTGTCCCAGCGGTAGCCGGCATTCGCCGCGCCGTTCCAGTTGCGGTAGGCGTCGTCGCGCGGATCGTCCACGAAGCAGCCGGCACCGTTGCCGCCGTTGGCCTCGGCCGCGCCGAACTTGCAGCCGGGAAAGCCGCTGGTGTACTCGCCACCCAGGCTGACGTTGTACCAGGCGTGCTGGTCGCCGCCGGACAAGCCCGCCTGGCTGCCGAACAGGCCGTTGCTACCAGCCGTCATGCTCAGCGACGGCGTCATACCGCCATCGGCCTGACCGTGCCGGGTAAAGATCTGGATCACGCCGCCGATCGCGTCGGCGCCGTACAGGCTCGAACGCGGGCCGCGCACGATCTCGATGCGCTCGATCTGCTCCACCGGAATCTGCTCCAGCGAGGCGAAGCCCGCAGTCACCGAGCCGATTCGCACGCCATCGATCAGCACCAGCGTATGGGTGGAATTGGTGCCGCGCAGGAACAGTGTGCTCTCCTGGCCAAGGCCGCCGCTCTGGACCAGGTTCACGCCCGGCAGTCCGGTCAGCAGGTCGATCACGGACACCGGCTGCAGCCGCTCGATATCGGCGCGGGTGATCACGGTGACCGACGACAGCGCATCGTCCACGGTAATCGGGGTGCGTGTAGCGGTGACGATCACCGGATCAAATGCTGTCGCATTGTTCTGGCCGGTCACGTCGTTCTGATCGGCTGCATGGGCAGCCATCGTGCAGCTCAGGAGTGCTGCTGCCAGCAAGGTCTTCTTCAAGGTCGTTCCCCAGCCGCGCACCCGCGCACGGCTCATGCGTTCAATGAGCTGGCAGCAGACGCAGGAAGAAAGACGGAACGACGAGCAGGCAGGGTCGCCACACGCGTGGTTCGGCCTCGCCCACCGCGAGCCACCAGGAATCGTTCGGGCCGGTCTCCGGGCTTGCGAGCGACATGCGGTGATCCGCATATCCTGAACGGCGCCTTCCCGTGCTCAAGCACAGTGGCATTCGCCGTACGTGAATCTCGCTTACCGTTGCGGGGGCAGCGCCGGCCTTGCAGTGCATGCAGCACCGCGCACCGGCTTCCCGTTTCATCCCTTGGACATCATGTCTGTCGGGACACCTGAACCGGGCAAGTCTAGCTTTGGACGGCTATTTCAGCAAACGCGTTGGAGAAACGAGAGAAAGCGCAGCGGCTTTTACTCGTTTCTCACTCCTTTATCCTCACTGCTCGCTCCCCATGCCGCCGATCCAGCTCTGCTGCACGCGGTAGTCGTCGTCCAGCACCACCAAGTCAGCCTGATAGCCCGCGGCGATGCGGCCATGACTGGCGCCGAGGCCGAGGAAATCGGCCGGATAGGTGCTGGCCATGCGCACCGCCTCGTCCAGCGGCAGGCCGAGCAGTTGCACCGCATTGCGCACCGCACCGGCCATGTCCAGCGCGGAACCGGCCAGCACGCCTTGTGCGGTCTGGCAGATGCCATCCTTCGCGGTGATGGTTTCGCCGTTGAGCACGAAATCCGGATGATCCGCGCCCACCGGCGGCATCGCGTCGGTGACCAGCAGCATCTTGCCGCGTGCTTTCGCCGCGATCGCCACGCGCAGGCTGGCGGGATGCACGTGATGACCATCGACGATCAGCCCGCACCAGCTGTCGGCATCCTCCAGCGCAGCGCCGACCACACCCGGTTCGCGACTGCCGAACGGCGTCATCGCGTTGAACAAGTGAGTAAAGCCACGTACGCCAGCGGCCAGCGCAGCCTGCGTGGTCGCGTAGTCGGCCGCGGTATGGCCAGCGCTGACGATCACCCCGGCAGAGGCCAGTGCACCGATGCTGGCCAGTGGCACCCGTTCGGGCGCCAGCGTGAGCAGGCGTACGCCGCGATGCGGCGCGCACAGCAGCGCCAGCTCCTCGCTGCCGGGCGTGTGGAAAAATTTCGGATCGTGCACGCCCTTGCGCGCTGGCGCGAGGTACGGGCCTTCGAGATGGATGCCGAGTACACCGGGCACACCTTCAGTCAGCGCCTGCTCCACCGCGGCAAGCGCGGCGCGCATCACGTCCACGCTGTCGCTGACCAGGGTTGGCAGGAAACCGGTAGTGCCGTAGCGCCGATGCGCCGCGCCGATGCGGCGGATCGTCTCCACCGAGGGCGCATCGTTGAACAACACGCCGCCACCGCCATTGACCTGGGTGTCGATGAAGCCCGGCAGCAGCATCGCGCCGTGCAGATCGTGCCAGGTCGCGTTGTTTATGCGTGGATCAGACGATGGCAGCAGGTCGACGATGCGCGCGCCCTCCAGCAATACTGCAAGATCGTTGCGCCAGCCGTCGGAGGTGAGTACGCGGGCGTTGGTGAGGGCGAGTGGCATGGTGCATTTCCCTTGAGAAGAAACGAGTGAAGAGGAGTGAGAAATGAGAGAAAGCGGCACCAACGCACCACTCGTTCCTCACTCATCTCCACTCACTCCTCAAACCGTTTCGGTCACCTTGTTGAGATGCGGAGGTACGTCGGGATTGAAGCCGCGACGCAAAGCCAGTTCGCTCGCCGCGCGATAGAAACTCTGGATGATCAGCAGCGGCGTACACAACGCCGGCAGCCCGGCCAGCACCGGAAGCATGCCAGCACCCTGCATGCCGGGTGCGGCCACGAAAACCTGCGCGCCGCGCTTGCGGAACTCGTCGGCAATCGCCAGCGTGCTGGCCAGCGTGTCGTCGTCCTGGGCGAAACACAGTACCGGGAAATGCGGCCCGACCAGCGCCATCGGGCCATGCTTCACCTCGGCCGCACTGAACGCCTCAGCGTGCAGGCCACAGGTTTCCTTGAACTTCAACGCCGCCTCCAGCGCGATGCCGAAGCCGAAGCCTCGGCCGACCACGAACAGGTTGTGCGCATCGACCAGGCCGTCGCTCAACGCCGACCAGTCGGCGTCCCAGCCGGCACGCAACGCATCCGGCAAGGCATGCAGCGAATCCACCAGCGCACGGTCGCCGTGCCAGCGCGCGCATAGATGCAGGACCGCGGCCAGCGCGGCGATGTAACTCTTGGTCGCCGCCACACTGCGTTCGGGCCCCGCATGCAACGGAATCACCGTGTCGGCGATCGCCGCCAGCGGCGAATCCTCGACATTCACCATCGCCACCACGCGCGCGCCGGCCAGCTTCGCCGCCTGTGCGTTGCGCACCAGATCCGGACTCTTGCCCGATTGCGAGATCGCGATGAACAGTGCGCCCTCCCATTGCTGCGGGGCTGCGTACACCGACGTGACCGAGGGCGACACCGAGGCCGTGACGATGCCCAATTGGGTCTCGAACACGTATTTCGCATACGCCGCGGCGTGATCGGAACTGCCGCGCGCGCAAGTGACGATGAAGCGCGGCGGCTGCGCGCGCAGCGACTGCGCCAGCGCCGTCACCACACTGTCGTTGGCAGCGAACTGGCGTGCGACGACGTCGGCCGCCTCGTGCGCTTCGCGGTACATCAAGGTGTTGCTGGCCTGCGTGGTTGCTGTGTTCAAGCTGTTCTCACCAAGGTTGGTCTCAATCGGTTTGCAGTTCGGCGACGAAGTCGTAGATGTCGCCGCGATACCAGGAGCAGGTGAACTCGACCACGCGGCCGTCGTCCAGGAAGCTGCGGCGTTCGATGCTCAGCCCCGCACTGCCCACGGCGACGTGCAGCAGGCGCGCCTGCTGCACATTCAGCGACACCGCACGCAGTCGCTGCAGCGCGCGACGCGGGCGGCAGTTGAGTTGTTCCAGGGCCTCGTACAGCGAGTCATGCACCAGCATCGGATCGGGCAGCACGCTGGCCGGCACCACGCTGCGCTCGATCGCCAGCGGTTCGTCCTGGCCGTAGCGCACGCGATGCAGCCGCACCACCAGCGAACCCGGCGACAGGTTCAGCGCCATCGATTCTTCCGGCGTCACCTCGCCGATACCGCGCTCGAAGAATTCCGAACGTGGTGACAGGCCACGTTCGCGCAGATCTTCGGTGAAACTGGTCAGCCGCGACATCGGCTTGACGATGCGTTCGGCGATGAAGGTGCCGGCGCCATGGCGCTGGGTCAGCAGACCTTCCTCGACCAGGCCGGCGATCGCCTTGCGCACGGTCACCCGCGACAGCTTCAGCGCCTGCGACAGGTCGCGTTCGCTCGGCAATGCCTGGCCCGGCTCGATGTCGCGGTGCTCGACCACGTTGCGGATCGCCCGGCGCAGGCGCAGGTAGGCCAGCGGCTGATGCGTGGCCGGGTCGTGGCAGATCCGGCGGTATTCGTTGGCCAGTGCAGTTTCCATATTCGCAGAAGATACCAATAGCAAACCACTAACCGCAAGCCCTTCATGACAACGTTGGCATTGGGCGTAGCCCGCGCAGCGGACGAAGCTGAAGGAGCCCGCCCGTGAAACCCTCTGACTTCAGCCTGTGGACTGGACCAAGGACAGATGGAGTTTGAGGAGAGGGACCGGCTTCATCGCAGTCATCCAGCGTTTTCATGAATTCGTATGCATAGCGGTAGCCGATCTGGTATTTCACTGGTACGATCGTCAGCACCCCCGGGCCAGACGCGCCGCCAGGCCTCTGCCCGCCATCCGGCATCGAGTCGAGGTGACTGCGTGACTGCTTCTTCCCAATCGGTCGAACCGTTCGACCTGGTGATTTTCGGTGGCACTGGCGATCTCGCCGTGCGCAAGCTGCTGCCGGCCCTGTTCCATCGCTTCCTCGACGGCCAGATACCGGCCAGCAGCCGGATCATCGGCATCGCCCGCGAAGCGCTGGACGATGCCGGCTATCGCGCGCTGTTGCGCGAGGCCTTGGCCGATATCTGCGACGCGGCGAAACTCGATGTCTTCCTGCAGCAGGTCGGCTATCGCCCACTGGACGCGCGCAAGGACGAAGGCTGGGCCGAGTTTGCCGCGCTGATCAAGGCGCAGCCCGATCACGTGCGGGTGTTCTACCTGTCCACCTCGCCGGAATTGTTCGTCGACATCTGCGCGCGGCTCGGCCAGTACGGACTCAACCAGGGCGCCTCGCGCGTCGTGCTGGAAAAGCCGATCGGCCGCGACCTGGCCAGTGCGAACCAGATCAACGACGCCGTCGGCAAGGTCTTCAGCGAATCGCAGACCTTCCGCATCGACCACTACCTCGGCAAGGAGACGGTGCAGAACCTCTTGGTGCTGCGCTTCGGCAATGCACTGTTCGAGCCGCTGTGGAACGCCGGGCACATCGACCATGTGCAGATCACCGTCGCCGAAACGCTCGGCGTCGGCCATCGCGGCGCGTACTACGACCGCGCCGGTGCCCTGCGCGACATGGTGCAGAATCACATGCTGCAACTGCTGTGCATGGTGGCGATGGAGCCGCCATCATCGCTGGCGCCGGATGCCGTGCGCGACGAGAAGCTGAAGGTGCTGCATTCACTGAAAGCGATCGACGACAGCAATGCCGCCCAACTCACCGTGCGCGGCCAGTACCGCGCCGGCGTGGCCGAGGGCGCCAGCGTGCCCGGTTATCCGGATGAGCTGGGCAACAACAAATCCAATACCGAAACCTTCGTGGCGCTGAAGGCGGAAATCGCCAACTGGCGTTGGGCCGGCGTGCCGTTCTACTTGCGCACCGGCAAACGCCTGCCCAGCCGGGTGTCGGAAATTGTGGTCACGTTCAAGCCGGTGCCGCACTCGATCTTCAATCCCGATGCCGGCCCGCTGGCGCAGAACCGGCTGGTGCTGCGACTGCAGCCGGACGAAGGCGTGAAACTGTGGCTAACCATCAAGCATCCCGGCCCCGGCGGCCTGCGCCTGCGCCACGTGCCGCTGGACATGAGCTTCGCCGAAGCGTTCGGCGTGCAACAGCCGGATGCGTACGAGCGCCTGCTGCTGGATGTGGTGCGCGGCAATCCCACCCTGTTCATGCGTCGCGACGAAGTGGAAGCGGCGTGGCGCTGGGCCGGCCCGATCCTCGCTGCCTGGTCCGCGAGCGGCGAAGCACCGCGGCCGTACGCCGCTGGCAGCTGGGGACCGAGCGCCGCCGTGGCATTGATCGAGCGCGATGGCCGCACCTGGAATGAAGACAGTGAATAGCGTGCGCTCTTTACTCTCGCTTCACCCGGCCATGTCGATGCCTGCGGCAGACTTTGTCTCCCTTCCCCACGAGCTGCGCGCCAACGGCTGCTAGCCGCAGGCGCGCCACCATCATCATGCCCAACCTCTCGAACGTCGCTACGCACAGTTTCACCGATGCTCACACACAGGCCTTGGCGCTGGCCGGACAGGTCGCCGCACAGTTGCGTGCTGCGCTGGCCGAGCGCGGCCACGCACTGCTTGCGGTTTCCGGTGGCAGCACGCCCAAGGAATTTTTCGCCTGCCTGTCGCGCGAACCGCTGGACTGGGCGAAGGTGCAGGTCACCCTGGTCGACGAACGCTGGGTACCGGACAGCGACGAACGCTCGAATGCGCAACTGGTGAAATCGCTGCTGTTGCAGCATGCCGCCAGCGCCGCGCAGTTCGTGCCGCTGTATACCGGCGCGGCGACGCCCGAGGAAGGATTGGCCGAGGCCACTGCACGGATCGGCGCGCTGCCGTTGCCGTTCGACGCGGTGGTGCTGGGCATGGGCGACGATGGGCATACCGCCTCGTTCTTTCCCGGCGGCGATCATCTGGCCGAAGCACTGGATCTCGATGGTCGCACTCCCGTGCTGCCGATGCATGCGCCCGGCGCCGGCGAACCGCGCATCACGCTCAGTCTGCCCATCCTGCTGGATACCAGCGCGCTGTACTTGTTGGTTGCCGGCGAGAAGAAAGGCGACCTGCTGGCCGATGTGCGGCTGGGCCTCGACGCGGCAAAGAACTATCCGATACGCGCCGTGCTGATCCAGCAGCGCGTGCCGGTGGCTGTGTACTGGTGCCCGTGAAGGCGAGGAGTGAGAAGTGAGAGAAATGCACCAACCACTTGCTCCTTCTCTCGCTTCTCACTCCTCTCCACTCACTTCTGGATTTGAATCATGAGTACGTTGCACCCCGTCGTTGCCGAAGTCACCGAACGCCTGCGCGAACGCAGCCGCGAAACGCGCGCAGCCTACCTGCGCCGGATCGACGCCGTCGACCGCGGCGGTCCGCAACGCGAACACCTGTCCTGTGGCAACCTCGCGCACGGCTTCGCCGCCTGCGGTACCGAAGACAAAGCGGCATTGCGCTCGGGCCGGCGCGCCAACCTCGCGATCATCACCGCCTACAACGACATGCTGTCGGCGCATCAGCCGTACGAGCGCTACCCCGCGCTGATTCGCCAGATCGCGCGCGACGCCGGCTTCACCGCCCAGGTCGCCGGCGGCGTGCCGGCGATGTGCGATGGCGTCACCCAGGGCCAGCCCGGCATGCAGCTGTCGCTGTTCTCGCGCGACCTGATTGCGATGGCCACCGCGGTTTCGTTGTCGCACGACATGTTCGACGGCGCGCTCTACCTCGGCATCTGCGACAAGATCGTGCCGGGCCTGCTGATCGGCGCGCTGAGCTTCGGCCACCTGCCCGGCGCCTTTGTACCCAGCGGACCGATGCCCAGCGGCATTCCCAACGAACACAAATCCAAGGTGCGCCAGGCGTATGCCGACGGCAAGGCCAGCAAGGCCGAGCTGCTGGAAGCCGAAGCCGCGTCGTACCACACCGCCGGCACCTGCACCTTCTACGGCACCGCCAACTCCAACCAGATGCTGATGGAGATTATGGGCCTGCACCTGCCCGGCGCCAGCTTCACCGCGCCGGACACCCCGCTGCGTGATGCGCTCACCGCCGAGGTGGTGCGCCGGGTCAATGCGCTCAGCGCGCTGGGCGAAAGCTATCTTCCCATCGGCCACATTATCGACGAGCGCGCGATCATCAACGGCGTGATCGGCCTGCACGCCACCGGTGGCTCCACCAATCACCTGCTGCATCTGGTGGCGATCGCGCACGCTGCCGGCATCCTATTGCGCTGGGACGATTTCGACGCGCTGTCCGGCGTGATCCCGTTGCTGGCGCGCGTGTATCCGAACGGCTACGCCGACGTGAACCAGTTCCACGAAGCGGGCGGCATGGCCTTCCTGATCGACCAGTTGCTCGGTGCCGGCCTGCTGCACGCAGACGTAAACACCATCTTCGGCACCGGCATGGACGGCTATGCGCAGATTCCGCAACTCGACGCGGCCGGCGCATTGCACTGGACGCCGGTGTCGAAGCAAAGCGGCAACCGCGGCGTACTGCGCGGCATCGACGAACCATTTCGCGCCGACGGTGGCCTGCGCATGCTGCAAGGCAACCTCGGCCGCGCGGTGATCAAGGTGTCTTCCGTACCGGACGACCGGCTGGTGATCGAGGCGCCAGCGATCGTGTTCCACGATCAGGACGAATTGCCCGCGGCATTCAAGCGCGGCGAGCTCAACCGCGATTTCGTGGCGGTGGTGCGCTTCCAGGGCCCACAGGCGAACGGCATGCCCGAGCTGCACAAACTCACGCCGGCGCTGACCCTGCTACAGGATCGCGGCCACCGCATCGCACTGCTCACCGATGGGCGCATGTCCGGCGCTTCCGGTCGCGTACCCGCCGCGATCCACGTGACGCCCGAAGCGGTAGCCGGCGGCAATATCTCCAAGATCCGCAACGGCGACATGATCCGTCTTGATGCCGTGAATGGCCGTCTGGACGTCCTGATGGAAGCCCACGAACTGGATGCGCGCCTGCCGCACACCGCCGACCTGTCCGCCCAGCACAGCGGCATGGGCCGCGAGCTGTTTGGCCTGTTCCGTCAGGCCGCGACCACCGCCGATCTCGGCGCGGGCGTGTTGTAACCCAATACCTGTAGCGAATGCCCTGCGTCGTATCCCCAAAGACATCGCGCACAAGGTGCGCTCCTGCACAAATCCACTTACTTGGCGAGTGAATCCATGAGCAACATCGAACTCAAGCAGCAACACGTCGAAGCCACCATGCGACTGGCGCCAGTGATCCCGGTGGTGGTGATCGACGATGTGCGCGCTGCGGTGCCGATGGCGCGCGCCCTCGTCGCCGGTGGCACGCCAGCGATCGAAGTGACCTTGCGCACGGCAGCCGCACTGGATGCGATTCGCGCGATTGCCGCCGAAGTGGAAGGTGCCGTTATCGGCGTCGGCACCGTGCTCAGCGCGCGTGATCTGAAGGCCGCGCAACAAGCCGGCGCGCGCTTCGCGGTATCGCCCGGCGTGTCGCCGTATCTGCTCGATGCTGCCGACGACAGCGAATTGCCACTGCTGCCCGGTGCCGCTACCGCCAGTGAGGCGATGAGCCTGCTCGAGCGCGGCTATCGCCACCTGAAGTTCTTCCCGGCGGTGCCGGCTGGCGGCCACAAGCTGCTCGGTGCCTGGGCCAGCCCACTGCCACTGATCCGCTTCTGCCCCACCGGTGGCATCGGCCTCGCCAGCGCACCGGATTTCCTTGCCCTGCCCAACGTGATCTGCGTCGGTGGCTCATGGCTGACCCCAGCCAACCTGCTCACGAGTGGCGACTGGTCCGCGATTGAGTTGCTGGCGCGCGAAGCGGCCGGGTTACGCCAGGCCACCTGAGCAAGGTATTCAACCACCCTGCGTGGTTGTCAGCGCTTTGCCTGCTTCGCGCGAACCACGAGCTGACCCTTACGCAGCAGGCGCTCGGAACGCATGACATGCAGGATAAAGACCTTCTGGCCGTCATGGCGGTAGAACAGCCGGCACGGTGGTTCGACAATTTGCCGGTAGTGCGAGCGTTTGAGTTCCTGCGGCCGACTGCCACTTTCAGGATGGTCTGCCAGCTGTGCTACGTGATCAACAATGCGGCGCACCAGCTCTGCCGCAGCCACTGGGTTATCAAGCGCTATGTAGTCGGCGATGGCGTCCAAGTCGCTCAGCGCCGGTTCCGTCCAGACTATTTCAGCCATCGGGCAAGACGGGTCTTGGCTTGCGTGTGCGGGATCACGCGACCCTCCGCTAAGGCCCGCTCGCCACGGGCAATGCCTTCCAGTACGGTCATGCGCTGCTGCAAGAGCTCATAGCTCTCGACGTCAACGAGATAGGCACTAGGCAGGCCGTGCTGGGTGATCAGGATAGGCTGCTTGTCCCGCTCGATATCGGAGAGCAGTTCGGTAGCCTGACGCTTGAGGGTGGTGACGAGTTCGGTACGCATGAAGTGATACTAAAGTATCACTTCCGGATCCGCAAGTGGCCGTCACCCGCCTAACGCCAGCTTGCCCGGCAAATAGGGGACTTCGCCTGCAAACAGTTCGCGTAGAACTAACTGCTCGATCAATTCCTCGATGCCGCCTTCATCATCTTCGAAAGCCCCGACCAAACCGAAATGCCGGGCAGCTTCGGTCTGAACGAACTCTACAAGCCGCAGGATGCCATCAGGCCACTTCCTCCCAGCGGAAGTACTTCCTACTGGCTAGGCTCAACATATCCATGTCCTCTTTGGTATCTCCATACGCATACACCACGGGAAAATCGCGAACGTTGTATGCCTCGAGTATGCGTCTGGACTTTTCCCTGCTCGCGCATTGCTCACCGCGATAACGCCCAGTGAGCACGCCATCCTCGACTTCCAGTCTTGAGCAGATCAGATCCAGCTGGTGCTGGCGGCACCAGTGCGCAAGATAGAGATCCAGCGCGGCCGAAACGACCACCACCACATCGCCCTGCGCCTTGTGCCACTCGATTCGCTCCAGCGCCATCGGACGAACGACGCCCGGCAGCACCTCGCGGGAAAATCTTTCTCCAGCTTGCTCGACTTGTGCCACGGGTGCACCGCGAAATCCAAAGCGCACCACGCTTGAGCGAATGGTTTTGCCGGTGACGACGCCAAGCTTGTAACCCACAACCAGCGGCATGAGTACAACCTGGCCGACAGCGAGCCTTCCCGGTGTGACCGCGAAACGCATGAAGTCGGGAAACATCTCCCTGGTGGTGATCGTGCCATCAAAATCAAACAGGGCCAGGTTCACGGCGCTTCGAGTCCCTTCGTGATCAAGCCCTGGCGACAACAGCGCTGCTGCCGCCAGGAAACCAGCTATCCGTCAACCTGCTTGTTTCCGACTTTTGCATTCCTCTTTACGGTGAAGCCACCTTCTCCGGCTTCACATACGTATTGAACAACTCGTAGATGCGACGGTATTCGTCGTACCACGAATCCGGATGCTCGAAGCCGTGGCGTTCCAGCGGGTACAGCGAGATCCAGAAGTTCTGCTTGTGCAGCTCGATGAAGCGCTGGTACAGGCGGATCGAGTCGCTGGCCATGACGTTGTCGTCGATCAGGCCGTGTTCGATCAGCAGCGGGTCACGCAGGTTGTTGGCGAACTCGATCGGCGAGCTGGTCTTGTACGCCTCAGGATCGAGCTGCGGGTCGTTGAGGATGTTGGCGGTGTATTCGTGGTTGTAGCTGGTCCAGTCCGATGGCGCGCGCAGCGCGGCACCGGCGGCGAATTCGCCCGGCGCACGCAGGATCGCCATCTCGGTCATGAAGCCGCCGTAGCTGCCGCCATAGATGCCGACACGCTTCGGATCGACGCCATGGTTTTTCACCAGCCAGGCCTTGCCGTCGAGCAGGTCTTCCAGTTCCGGATGGCCCATGTGTTCGTAGATCGCGGTGCGCCAGGCGCGGCCGTAACCTTCGGAGGCGCGGTAGTCCATGTCGAGTACGACATAACCCTGTTGCACCAGCAGGTTGTTGAACATCTGCTCGCGGAAGTAATACGTCGACGACAGCGTGACGTCCTGCAGGTAGCCGGCACCATGCACGAAAAGTACAGCCGGGCGTGAAGCGGCAGCGGCTTCGTCGGCGGGGCCGTAGTACTTCGCATAGATCACGCCGGCACCATGCGATGAAGGCACTTCGACGATCTTCGGCGCGATCCAAGCATGCGCGGTGTACGCCGCCTTCATCGTGCTGGTCAGTTCACGCGGATCGCCGCCAGCACTCGACTGCACCGCCAACTGCGGGAACACGTACGGCGCGGAATGCAGCACGGCCAGCTGGCTGCCATCCGGCGACAGCTTGAAGTCGTCCATGCCTTGATAGTGAGTGATGCGGCTCAACGCACCGCCGCCAACCGGCAGGCGGTACACGTCGTAGCTGTACGGCGCGACCTGGTTAGTGCGCACGTAGAACCACTTGCCGTCATCGCTGAGCAGCGGATGGCTGACCTCGAACTTGCCGGACGTCAGCGCCCTGGCACTCCCGTCGAGCGGCTTGCTGTAGAGCTGCGAATAGCCGGTTTCCTCGCTCATGTACCACAGCGTGTGGTTGTCCTTGAGCCAGCCGAAATCGTTGAAGTTCCAGTTGATCCACGCGTTGTCGGTGAGCCGCTGCTGGTTGACCAGCGCGTGGCGGGCGAAATCGACGCTGGTGATCCAGCGATCCTTGTTGTCGATCGCGCGCAGCTGGATGGCGAGATGACTGCCGTCGTCACTCCACACGATGCCGCCGCCACCGCCGTCCTCGGCATTGGCGACGATACGCACCGGGCGCACGTCGGGCGCCTTCAATGCCTTCGCCTCGTCCTGCTTGCCGGCCTTGTCCAGCGCGGCCACGGCCTGGCTACGCAGTGCCTTGAGCGGATCGTCCTTGATGCCCGGCAAGGTGTCGGTCTTCAGCGGGTACTGCTGGTGGTTGCGCAGATCCAGCAGCAGCAGCGACTGCGGTGCCGGGTCATTGTGGCCGACATAGGTACGCGCCTTCTGCGGCTCGGTATAGCCGCTGTCGGTGACGTAATGATTGACCTGCGGTGCCTCGCCCTTGGCGTAGTCCTTCGGCGCCGTCACCAGCAGCAGCCAGCGGCCATCCGGCGACAGCTCGGTATCCACGACGCGGGACTTGTCGCCCAGCCAAAACGGCGCCGGCGCACGGCCTGGATCGGCGGCATCGAGTACCTTGTCCTCGTCGTGCAGGGCCTGCTTGTCGGCCTTGATCTCGCGCAGCGTCTTGAACAGGCCCAGCTGCAAGTCGCCCAGTTGGTCGGGCTGCTTGGCCTGCGGATCGTCGGCGAAGTTGAGCACCGCCACCGGAGCGGCGACCCCACTGGTCAGGTCGTAGCTGTACCAGTCATTGCCGTCGCGGTACTGCAGCGCGCGGCTATCGGCGGAAAACTGCGGCGAGGATTTTTCCTGCGGCGTGCGCGTCACCTGCTGCCGCCGGCCACTGGCCAGATCGACCACGAACACGTCACCGTGCAGGATGAACGCCGCGTGCTGATGGGTGCGATCGAACACCGCCGGGCCGTCGGCCCGTGCCATCGCGGCCGGATCGAGCTTCACGCTGTTGCCGCTGGCCGGATCGACGCGATACAGGTCACGCACCGGGCTGCCGTCGCGCTTGACCGAGTAGTACAGGCTGCGCCCGTCCACGCTCCAGTACGGCGTCTCCACCGCCTGCCCGATCCAGTCGGGATTGGCCATGATGGTTTCCATGTCGAGCGACCCCGTGGTCGCGACCGACGGTGTGGCGGCGGCCGCAGGCAGCACACAGAAGGCGATCAGGCCGGCAAGCAACACTCGACGCATGGATGTATCCCCACAGGCAAAAAACCAGCATAGCCGAGCATGGCGGCAGCGCGTGGCAGCCCATGCCATAAGTCAGGGGTCGGCGCCGGCCAAAACCGCCGGACTCTGGCGCACCGCGCAAGCTTCGGCATAATGGACACTCAACCTTCTGGGGGGAAGGGAATCCATGCTGTCCAGTCTGAGTACGTTGCCGGCCTTCCTGGCCTATTTCGCGACCAGTTTGCTGCTGCTCGCGCTGTTCGTTATCTGCTACGTCTGGCTTACCCCGGTACGCGAAATCCGCCTTATCCGCGCCGGCAACGTCAGTGCCGCGGTAAGCCTGTGCGGCGCCGTGCTCGGTTTCGTGCTGCCGCTGGCCAGCGCGATCGCGCACAGCGTGAGCCTGCTCGATCTTGCGGTGTGGGGCGGCATTGCACTGTTGATACAGCTGTCCGCATTCGCCCTGCTGCACCTGCTGTTGCGTGACTTGCCGGCACAGATCGAGCAGGACCATATGGCGATGGCGCTGATGGTAGCGCTGGCCAGCGTGGTGGTCGGCCTGATTGCCGCGGCAGCGATGAGTTAGTGTCGATGGATACACAACGCCGCTACCCACGGCCGCCGCCACCTCATGGGACTCATCCGGGGACGGCCACCGACAGCTCCGCGCAACGCCGTTCGCTGGCCGTACCGCTGGTATTGGCCGGCACACTCGGCTTTGCGCTGTTGCAGCACAGCGGTACCGACGTGCAGCGCAACCGCTACCGCAACCTGCAGGATTGCACGAGCGACTACTCGCTAGAGCAGTGCAATTCCGACACTCCGCTCAGCGGTAGCGGCGGCACCTCCTATTACGGTCCCTGGTACCGCAGCCGGGGCAGCAGCACTACCCAGGATGCCAGCGATCCTGGCCCAGGCCGCAGCGGCGGTTTCGGCGCGGCGCATACTCTCGGCGAAGCCGGTCCCAGTGGGGTCGAACTCGGCAGCCGTGGTGGTTTCGGCCGCAGCGGCCGCATTTCCGCGCGAGGCGGTTGATGCGTCGCGAGCGGATCGTCGCACGACCGGACTGGCCGGCCCGTGTCGAGTCGCTGGGCTTCCATTTCCACACGCTCGACGGCGCACCGTACTGGCGCGAGGATGTCTGTTACGTCTTCGACAGCGAGCAGATCGATATGCTGGAAGCAGCCATCACCGAGCTGCATTGGTTGTGCCTTGAGGCCGTGGATCGCATCGTGCGCACCGGCCGTTACGCCGAGCTGGGGCTGGACGAGCGTGCCGCAGCCCTGATCGAACACAGTTGGCGCAACCGCGATCCTGCTATGTATGGACGCATGGACTTGAGCTATACCGGCCACGGCGCGCCCAAGCTGCTCGAATACAACGCCGACACGCCTACCGCCCTGCTCGAAGCCAGCGTGGTGCAGTGGTACTGGCTCACGGAGACGCAGCCGGGCGCCGACCAGTTCAACTCGATCCACGAACGCCTGGTGGAATGCTGGCGGCAAGTTCTGCCGCCGCGCTCGACCATGCACTTCGCCGCCAGCTACGAAAACCCCGAGGACGCCGCCACCTGCGACTACCTGCTCGATACCTGCCTGCAAGCCGGCCATGCCGTGCAGGCGCTGGATATCGAGCAGATCGGCTGGAGCGGGCGCGACTTCATCGACCTCGAGAACGTCCCGATCGGGCGCCTTTTCAAGCTTTATCCCTGGGAGTGGATGCTGGCCGAACCATTCGCGCAGCATCTGCCGCAGACGCGGCTGCAATGGATCGAGCCACCGTGGAAGATGCTGCTCTCGAACAAGGCGATCCTGCCGCTGCTATGGGAGTTCTTCCCCGGCCACCCCAATCTGCTGCCGGCCAGCCGCCGTCGCGCGGACCTCGCCGGAGCGGTGGTACAGAAACCGTATTGGGGCCGCGAAGGACAGGGCGTGCATGTGTTGGCCGCGCACGAGAACCCCATCGCCACGGCAGAGCCGTGCGTCTTCCAGGCATTTGCCCCGCTGCCGCGCTTTGATGGCCGCCATGCGCTGGTCGGCGCCTGGGTGATCGGTGGCATCGCCGCCGGCATCGGCATGCGCGAGGATGTTGATGCGGTCACCCGCAACACCAGCCAGTTCGTGCCGCATTACTTCCGTTGATGGCTACTCGTGCCTTCGGATAGGCCGCGGGCGCAATGCGGAAGTTGGCAAGTCGACATGCTTACGCCTGGATTGGCGCACTTGCGCAGGAAGCTGGCGACCTGAGCCACGCGAGTGGAGGTGACTGTTACGATGCAGCCTTCACCCTTGCTTAATCACGATCACGCCATGACCCTGCCCGCCTTCGAGATCGAAACCGCCGCCAACCCCAGCCACAGCGTGATCTGGCTGCATGGGCTGGGCGCCGACGGCAATGACTTTGCGCCGATCGTGCCGCAACTGGTGGATCGCGCGTGGCCGGCGCTGCGCTTCGTGTTTCCGCATGCGCCGGTACGGCCGGTGACGATCAACAACGGCATGTCGATGCGCGCCTGGTACGACATCGCCGCGTTCGATCTCAATGCACGGCAGGACGAGGCGGGCATGCGCGCCTCGGTCAGCGAGGTGGAGACCCTTATTGCACGCGAGCATCAGCGCGGCGTACCGAGTGAGCGGATCCTGCTCGCGGGCTTCTCGCAGGGTGGCGCGATCGCCCTGGCGGCCGGCCTGAAGCATGCGGAAAAGCTGGCCGGCATCATCGCGCTGTCGACCTATCTGCCCGCTTATGTCGCACAGCCCGGCGAACGCAGCGCGGCGAATGCGGCGATTCCGATTTTCTGGGGCCACGGCAGCGTCGATCCTGTGGTCATCCTGCAGCGCGGCATCGATTCGCGTGACCTGCTGAAGTCGCTCGGCTATGCCGTGGAATGGCATACCTACCTGATGGCGCACGCGGTCTGCCCCGAAGAAATCAGCGACCTGCGCTACTGGCTCGGTCAGCACCTGGCATAACCACGCCCGCGCATGCGGCATACTTGCCCGCATGCGCGTACCCACGTCCACCAGCGGCCAACGCGGCCGCGCCGAGCACAGCCCGTTGCCGGATTTCTGCGGACTACCGGCCTTGTTCGCATTATTCGTGGTGGGTGCACTGACGGTAACGGTGATCTGGCTGGCCCGCGACAACCAGCGCGACTGGTCGGCCTACAGCGTCAGCATGCTGTTCGTGACCTGGCTGGTGCTGGTGTTTACAGTGGTGCTGTGCAAATTGCGGCCACTGCTGCAACGGCTGCCCGGCCATACGCCGTATCTCGGTGTGTGGCTGCTGATCGTGCTGATCGTCACCGTCGCCAGCATCGTGGCGCGCTGGCTCGACAGCTCGCTGCAGATGCATCTGATCGGCAGCAGCACGCCAGCCTTCGTGCGCGACAACGCATTTATCGCGGCATTGCTTGGTGCGGCGATGCTGCGTTACTTCTATGTGCTGGCACAGTGGCAGGCGCGGCTCGCGGCGGTCACGCGGGCCCAGGTCGAGGCCTTGCAGGCACGCATCCGCCCGCACTTCCTGTTCAACAGCATGAACACCGTGGCCGCGCTGATCCGCGTTGATCCGGCGGCGGCCGAACGCACGGTCGAGGATCTGTCCGAACTGTTCCGCGCTGCGCTGGGTCAGCACGACAATGGCGACGACACGCTGGGTGATGAGCTGGCACTGATCGAGCGTTACCTGGCGATCGAGCAGCTGCGCCTCGGCGCGCGCCTGCACGTGCGCCGCGAACTGGAGGATCTACCCAACGAATTCCCGCTGCCACGACTGCTGCTGCAGACACTGGTGGAGAACGCGATACGCCACGGCATCCAGCCGCTGCTCGAAGGTGGCGAGGTGATCCTGCGCGGGCGCCGCGACGGCAACGGCATCCGCATCGAGATCATCAATCCGCTGCCCACCAGCCCCGCTTCGCCCGGCAACGGTCACGGTCTGGACAGCGTGCGCCAGCGCATCGCCTATCGCTATGGACCAAATGCCAAGGTACAGGCGGGAGTCCAGGGCGATAGCTTCGTGGTCCTGCTGCAATTGCCGGGACAGTCGGCGTGATGCGCGTGCTGATCGTCGACGACGAGCCACTGGCTCGCGCACGCCTGGCCGCACTGCTCGACGAATGCGACGACGTGGAAATCGTCGGCAGCGTCGGCGACGGTGAAACTGCACTTGCTTCACTTGGTGAACTGCGCCCGGATGTCCTGCTGCTGGACATCAACATGCCCGGCCTCAGCGGCACCGCGCTGGCACAGCGCTTGTCCGGGCGCACACGCGCCCAGGTGATTTTCTGCACCGCCTACGAAACACACGCGATACAGGCGTTCGAATTGGGTGCGGTCGATTACCTGCTCAAACCTGTGCGGCTGGAGCGACTGCGCGATGCGCTGCAGCGTGCACAACGACGGCTTGCCGATGCGCCGCGCGAACCGGTCGCCTATCTGCATGGCCGGATGCGTGG